>Ga0256840_1000371_pt1 | contig 46354 bp, 36 predicted proteins | sample 355202metaG_FD_185969 | JGI IMG/M metagenome (GOLD analysis project Ga0256840, IMG submission 185969) | Hydrothermal vent microbial communities from Mid Atlantic Ridge, Atlantic Ocean - 355-202 | ecosystem: Environmental > Aquatic > Marine > Hydrothermal vents | place: Atlantic Ocean: Mid...
TGCGTGCCTGGGCTTTAACATGGGCCTGCCACTTCCTGGCTGATAATCGTCGCTGGTCGCTCTTGCGCTTCATGGTTCCTCCTCGGCTGAAGTTAAGGTGCCTCCATTATGACAACTGCCGGCGGGGTGGAAAAGATGGGGTTGATGTGGCGCTTACCGCGATCTTATGCGAGTCTATCTTGTCGTTTTTGCTCTTACCGCCGTGGATGGCCCGCATATAGAGGGCATGGCCGAGGACGAAGGGAATCCCCTCTGCCTCGCAGAGATCAGCAATCCAGTACCAGGTGAACATGCACTCCACGCAAACGACGATATCCTCACGAAATGGCTCGATCATGTGAAGAAATGTTCCGGGCTTCGTCCGGATATTCCGGTGCAGGCAGATAGCACCCTCCCGGTCCAGGACGCAAAGATACATTTTGTTGGTGTGCAGGTCGATTCCGCAGTAATAATTGTGTTGTTTCGTGTAAAATCTCATGAGAGGGCCTCCTTGGCCGAAGGTTGGTCTGGTCCTACTTCCATTATACCAGAGTTGGTCTGGTGCCGGGAGCGAGGGGGCCTTCTCTATTATCAAGGCGCTTCACCGGACGCGCTGCCGCGCGCCGATGAGTTCAGCCGTTATGCGATCAAGGATGATGAGGTAGCTACGTAATATGCCAACAATACTTAAAATCGGCCCCTATCGATTCTTTTTCTACAGTAATGAAAGAGGAGAACTACCCCATATTCATGTGCAGAGAGAGCGGTTTCTTGCTAAATTTTGGCTAAATCCCGTTTCGTTGGCTGGCTCTAAACGGTTTGCTTCACATGAATTGCGAACGATACAGAAGCATGTTGATAAAAACAGGGCAATATTTCTGGAGGCGTGGAATGAGCACATTAGCAGTTGAAACACACCCTTTGGCTCAGAGCGTTGAGTTTACCGATGATGATTTAATTGTGTCGTTGGTGGATGGCCGAAAAGTGATGGTCCCATTAGTTTGGTTCCCGCGCTTGGCCGATGCCACAAAAACACAATTGGAGAACTATGAGCTTCTCGGAGATGGTGAAGGCATCCATTGGCCGGACCTAGATGAAGATCTCAGTGTGGCGGGATTGCTACGTGGAGATCACTAGCAGTCATCGCATAACGAATAAGGTTTTTTTATTAATCCCGAGCTCCCCGACCACGGCCTTCATGGCTGACTGGATACCGCTCCTGTCTAGGGGCCGATCAACCAGGCAGGCGTTTTTCAGGCCCCGCCTGCGGCTTGGGAAAAGAAGATCAGGATGGCGATGGACGGTCCAGAATCTCCGGAGAACGTGCAGTGTTTTCTCGGGCAGGGGTACCAGCCGGTCCTTGTTGCCCTTGGCGTCGCGGATATGGACCCGCATGTTGACAGAGTCGATATCGCCGACCTTCAGCCTGACTCCTTCACCAAGCCGGAGGCCCAGGCTGTAGAGGGTGAAGAAAAAGACCTTGTAGCTCAACCTGGCGGTTGCGGCAACCAGGTTGCTCACCTGCCTGGTGGAGAGAATATTCGGGATCCTGGACACCTTGGGCGGCTTGACCAGGGGAATCTCCTGCCAGTCCCTGTCCAGGACCCTGGTGTAGAAGAACTTGAGGCCATACAGGTCGAGCTTGACCGTGCTCCAGGAATGGCATGCCAGGAGATCGGTGAAATAGTCCAGCAACTGGTCTGAAGTCAGTCCATCGATGCGGCAGTCGAAATAGTTGCCGATCCGGCGGATAGCCCGGGAATAGGCGTCAATGGTCTTTGGCTGCATACCGGCGAGTTTCAGGCATTTGCAGTGTTTTCCTGGAGTTTAGAGTTTCGTAATCCTCCGCCACTACCCCGGCGGAGGCAGTGCTGTTGCCGACACATTGTTCTTTGACATCACGTTTCCTGGCCATTCAGGCTCGCCAGACATAGCTGACGAAGGTTCGTCCTGCATAGTTCCGGGGACATAGTTCCGGGGACACTATACTCATCTTCATCTCGCTTCAACTGACTGCCAATCCAAAGTCGAGGGACACCATACTGATTACCCGTCCGGACTCCTGTAAGATCCCGAGAATTCGGGTCAAAAGAGGGAGGTTATATTCAGCGCGTATAAAAGCGGTGGATCGATCGTCCTGCGAAGAGCCTCTTTCTTTTTTTATGGGGCATTGGCAACAGATTGGGTATATTTCCAGCGGAGTGTGGAAATTTTGGGAGGCACGCGCTCGCGACTGGTCGCATGGCGGCTCTGGAGGCTGGCGCGGCAACGTAGCAGACGCCTGCTGAACTGTAAAAATATCGCCGTCATCCAGATAAATTGCTGCCAACGGTGCACTGTCGCGGCTCACCTGGGTGGTTCTTTTTTCAGCAACTCCGCGCATTGCTTCCCTTCGAGGAGAGACCATGAAACTTGCCACCGCAGAAGAGATGCAGGGTCTGGACCGTCGGACCATCGAGGATATCGGTGTTCCGGGGATCGTGCTCATGGAAAATGCCGGCCGGGGCACGGTGGACCGGATGGAAGAGACGTTCGGGTCATTTCGGGACCGGAGCGTACTGATCTTTGTCGGGCCGGGCAACAATGGCGGTGACGGCCTGGTCGTTGCCCGCCATGTCCATCAGCGGGGCGGGTTTCCGCAGCTCTTTTTCCTGATCGATCCCGGGCGGCTGAAGGGTGATGCGGCCATCAACTGGCAGGTGGTGCGGCAGCTCGGCCTGCCGTTCCAGGTCACCGGGAGCGAAGAGGCCCTGGAGCAGGCCGTGGCCGCCATCGGCGAGATCCACCTCCGTCACCCTGTCCACTCCGTGGTCGATGCCCTTTTCGGCACCGGCCTCAAACGGGACCTGGCCGGGCGGTTTCTTGCCACCACCCGTCACATTGGCGAACTTCGGCGTCGCCACGGCTGGCCCGTGGTCGCCATCGACATCCCCTCGGGCCTGGATGCCGACAGTGGCCGGGTCCTCGGCGGTGCCGTGGAGGCCGACCTGACCGTAACCTACTGCCTTGCCAAGCCGGGCCATTTCATGCACGGCGGACCGCTGACCGGCAGCCTGCACATCGTCGACATCGGCATTCCGCCACAGGTGGTCGAGGGTGCCGGCCTGGGCGGCCACCTGCTCGACCGGCAATGGTTGCGCCTGCTCCGGCCCCGCGCCCGCAGCGCCCACAAGGGCACCTGCGGCCATCTCCTGATCCTGGCGGGCTCCGAGGGCAAGACCGGCGCCGCCATCCTCAGCGCCCTCGGCAGCCTCCGCTCCGGCTCCGGTCTCGTCACCCTGGCCGTGCCCCACCTGCTGAACCCCATCTTCGAGACCAGCCTGCCCGAGGCCATGACCGTCCCTCTCCCCTCCTCGGCCCGCCGGCTGTCCGTGGATGATCATGAACAGATACTGGACCTGCTCGCCGGCAAGGCCGGGGTTGTCATCGGTCCCGGCCTGGGAACCGCCCGGGAAACCGGAGAGCTGGTGCTCCGCCTCTACCGGGACCTGGAGTTGCCCATGGTGGTGGATGCCGATGGCCTGAACATCCTGGCCCGGCACCGGGAGGAGATCACTGTGGTTGCCGGGCCACGGATCCTGACCCCGCACCCGGGCGAAATGGCACGACTGAGCGGTCTGCAGACCGCGGACATCCAGCAGGACCGCCTGGCAGCCGCCTTATGGCTGCGGGACAGGAAGACCGGCGGCCATTCGATCATCACCGTACTCAAGGGTGCAGGCACCGTGATCGCCGAGACCGGCGGCCGCTGGGCGGTGAATGGCACGGGCAATCCCGGCATGGCCTCCGGCGGCATGGGCGATGTCCTGTCAGGCATCATCGGCGGCCTGCTGGTCCAGGGGTATCCGCCCTGGGAGGCGGCCACCCTTGGTGTCTGCCTGCACGGCGCCGCCGCCGACCTGCTGGCCCGCCGCACAGAGCGCGGTTACCTGGCCTCGGACGTCGCGGCCATACTGCCCCGCCTCATTTCCGGAGACGCCATGGTCCGGGAGGGGACAGCCTGAAAAGGAAATCGTAATAGTTCGCCGCTATCGGCAACCACCTAAAAAGACAGATACTTTTACAGGAAATCAGCCGAACCAGGAACAGGAGAAGCATATGCTCAAGGCAAAGGATATCATGACCCGCGAGGTCATCACCGTGGACAGCGAGATGCCGGTCAGGGAACTGGCCGAGCTGTTCTATACCAGGAAGATCAGCGGCGCGCCGGTAAAGGACAGTCAGGGCAGGATCATCGGCGTGGTCACGGAAAGCGACCTCATCGACCAGAACAAGCGGGTGCACATCCCCACGGTGGTGGCCATCCTGGATTCGTTCCTGTTCCTGGAGAGCCCGGAAAAACTGGAAAAGGACATCAGGAAGATCGCCGGCACCAAGGTGGACGATATCTGCAGCCACGAGCTGATCAGTGTCACCCCCGAGACCCCCATGGACGAGGTGGCGACCCTGATGGCGGAGCGCCATGTCCACACCCTGCCGGTGATGGATGGAGACGAGCTGGTGGGCGTGATCGGCCGCGACGATATCATCCGCACCATGTTCCAGGAGGAACCGGACCGGAAAGGGGAATGAAAAGATTGTCGCGACGGGGCACAACGGCGCGGGGCGGGCGCGCCTGTGCCTCAGGATGATCTGCCGCTGGCCGTGGAGTTGATCTCCCGGGAATAGAGCACCCACTGGTTTCTGCCCCGCTTCTTGGCCTCGTACATGGCGATATCGGCGTGCCGGAGCATGGTCTCCGCATCCTCGCAGTCATCGGGATAGACACTGATACCGATGGAGGCGCCGATGTAGCAGATGTGGTTGTCCGCCTCGATGGGCCGGTTGAGCTCGTCGATGGCCTTCTGGGCCACGTATTCCGCGCCCTCCACCGACTCGGTGCTCTCCAGCAGGATCACGAACTCGTCCCCGCCCAGCCGGCAGACCGAGTCCGACTCCCGCAGCATGCCGCTCAGGCGTCTCGCCACCTGCAGCAGGACGATATCCCCCACTCCATGGCCATAGGAATCGTTGATGGGCTTGAACCGGTCCAGGTCGATGAACAGCAGGCAGAGCCGGCGCTTGTAGCGCTTGGCAAGGGAGATGGCCTGGGGCAGGCGGCGGGTGAAGTAGTTGCGGTTGGGCAGGTTGGTGAGGGAATCGTGGTTGGCCATGTAGCGGATCAGTTCCGCTGCCTGGTGCCGTTCGGTCACGTCCTGGAAGACCAGCACCCCGCCCACGGCCCGGTTCCCCTCCATGATCGGCGTGGCCCGATAGTCCACCGGCACCATGGTACCGTCCTTGCGCATCAGCCGCGCCTCGTCAAAGTGGAAGGATGCCGCGCCGCCACCGGGGACGAAGAAGGGGCAGGAGTCGACATCAAAGGCGTCGCTGCCCGCCTCCGAAATCCGGAAGATCTCGTAATAGGGACGGCCGATGACCTCCTCCCTGCTGTAGCCGAGGATCTTGAGGCCGGCCGGGTTGATGTAGCTGATCAGCTTGTCCTCGCTGACACCGCAGATACCGTTGGCCGCCGCGTCGAGGATCATCTCGTAGTTGCGGGACAGCAGCTCGAGTTCCTTGTGGGCGCGGGAGGAGGCGAGGATATAGCGGATACGGTTCTTGAGCACCGACCAGCGGATGGGCTTGCGGATATAGTCCACGGCGCCGGCGGCAAAGGATCGGTCCACGGTCTCCTCGTCATCCAGGGCGGTGACCATCAGCACCGGCGGCGGATTCTCGATGGCGGCCCGGATGTGCTCGCAGACCTGTGGACCGTCGATGCCGGGCATGGCGATGTCGAGGATGACCAGGTCATAGGAGGTGGCGGTCAGCCTGTCCAGGGCGTCCTGGCCGTTGACGGCCTCATCGACCTCATAGCCAGCACCCTCGAGAAACTGCCGCAGAAGAAGCCGGATGACCTCGTCGTCGTCCACCACGAGGATGCGTGGTGTGGTGCCATGGAAAAAGGCTGTTGTCATTGGCTGTGCCGTACGCTGAAGGAAAGCGGCCAGACAGATGCCCGGCCCGGATCGGGTCCCTTTATTTATTGTAAGTGAACTGCGGCCTTAATCAAGCTGTTCGTGCAGAAAAAAGGCCACCTGATCCGCGATGCGGGTTATCCTCTTGAAAAGGGGTTCCACCTGCCGCAGATTGTTGTTGCGGGCCATGTTCTCCACCTGCAGGCAGAGGCGCGAGAGCTCTTCTGCCCCGAACTGGCTGCTGCTGCCCTTGAGGGTGTGGGCGGTCCGCTGGATGGTCTCGGCGTCGCGGTCGGCAATGGCCTTTTCCAGCTCGTCGAGGCGGGTGCGCATGGTGGAGAGAAAGACAGTGATGACCGGCCGGATGTCACCGATGTTCTGCCGCAGCTTCTCGAGGCTGGAGAGACGGACAACGTTCTGCCGGCCGTCGCCCCCGCTCTCGCCGCCGCTGCCGCCGGGCAGCCGGTGCCGGGGCGTGACCCGCAGACGGTAGCCGGTGAGCCAGTTGTCAAGGACCCGCTGCAGCTCGCCGAAATCCAGCGGCTTGATCAGGTAGTCGTCCATGCCCACCTCGCGGCATCGCTTCCGGGTTGAATCGGTCACATCGGCGGTGAGGGCGATGATGACCGGCCGTTTGCGCCCGTCGGCCTTCAGCAGCTCGTTGATGGCGAGCACGGCCTCGAAGCCGTCCATGACCGGCATCTGGCAGTCCATGAAGATCAGGTCGAAATCGGCATCCCTGCACACCTCCACGGCCTCCCTGCCGTTGCCGGCCATGGTGAGACGGACATCGTTGTTCCTGAACGACTGCTCCAGCAGCACCCGGTTGGTGTCATCATCGTCAACGATGAGGATGGCCGCGCTCCTGTCCGTCCCCCGCTCCCCGCTCCCGTCCCGGACCGCCGCCACATCCGTCGCCGCCTCCTCTGCCGGCCCTGCCACTGCCGCCTCCTCCCCCACCCTGGGCATGGAGATCTCGAACCAGAAGGTGCTGCCCTTGCCGGGCGTGGACTCCACATCGATATTGCCGCCCATCAGCTCCACCAGCCGCGAGCAGATGGAAAGCCCCAGGCCGGTGCCACCATGCCGCCGGGTGGTGGAGCTGTCCACCTGGGAAAAGGGAAGAAACAACTGGTCGATCTTCTCGGGCACGATGCCCAGCCCGGTGTCTGACACCTCGAAGCGCAGCCGGTCCCCTTCGGCGCCTCGCTCCTGCAGGCGCACCGTCAGGCAGACACCACCCCGGTCGGTGAACTTGATGGCATTGCCCAGCAGATTGACCAGGACCTGCCGGATGCGGTAGGCGTCGCCCATGTAGCTTGCGGCCAGGTTCCGGTCGATGTCGGCATGAACAAACAGTCCCTTCTGCCGGCCCGAGACCTCGTACAGGGCCATGATCTCGCCGAGCAGCTCGGTGAGGTCGAACTGCTCCACCTCCAGCACCATCTTGTTGGCCTCGATCTTGCTGAAATCGAGCAGGCTGTTGATCAGTGTGAGCAGGTTCCTGGCCGATCCGAGGATCAGCTCGGCAAAGTACCGCTGCCGTGACTGCAGCTCGGTATCCAGGAGCAGTTCGGTGATGCCGATGACACCGTTCATGGGGGTGCGGATCTCGTGGCTGATCATGGCCAGGAAGTCGGACTTGGCCTTGTTGGCCGAGTCGGCCTGGCGGGCGATCTTGCGGAGGTGGCGGTTCTCCATCTCCAGCAGGGTGACCATGGACTCGAGTTCGGTGATCCGTCTGCGCTGTTCCCCGGCCGCGGGGTCGGTGGTCTGCTCCTGCTTGCTGGTCGTGTTCATGGCTGCCTGGTGGAAGTTGCAAAAATCAATCCAGCCCTCTGTTCAGAACAGGGAAAGCTGACGGTATCGCCTCTTTTTCCTGCTGCTGCGGACCTCGGGCCTGGAGAGCAGTTCAGGCGGAATCTCGGCCAGAAAGCGGGAGGGACGGCACCCGGCCCGGTCCGGCCGCCTGGCGGCATGGGTCAGGTAGAGGGTCTCCCGGGCCCGGGTCATGCCGACGAAGAAGAGCCGACGTTCCTCCTCGATATGGCGCCCGGGCGCGGCCTGGTCGGCCTGGCTGCGCAGGGCCATGGGCAGCAGGTCTTCCTCGACGCCGGTGATGAAGACATGGGCGAACTCCAGGCCCTTGGCGGCGTGCAGGGTCATGAGGGTGATGGCCTCGGCCCGGGGATCGTAGACCACGGAATCGGCGTGACGCTCCAGGTGGGCGGCAAAGGAGATCAGAGATGGCCCGACGGAGCGGGCAAGCTGCTGGAAACGCTCAATGTCGGGATCAGCTGGATCCAGTTCGTAGCGGGCCAGGAGGGGCTCCAGGAGGCGCGGGAGCCCCTCTGACCCGGCCCGGGCCTGCATGGTGTCGGCAAAGGAGCGGAGATCGGCCAGGGCTGCGTGGACTGCGCTGTTTTCCAGCCTGTCGACGATGTCGAAGAAGAATGGCCAGCCGAAACCGGACTCCAGCGGCAGTTGCTGTTCCATGACCTGCAGGGCCTTGCTGCCGATCCCCTTCTCCATGCCGGCAATGGCCAGGAACCGGGCACTGTCGGCGATGCCGGCCAGGGCCAGGGTCCAGAGATAGAGGATGCGGCTGGCGCCGGTGGTGAAGAAGGCGGAGATGTTCACCACCTGGCAGGGCAGGCCGCGGGCGGCAAGGGCCGCAGCCAGGGGCCTGGCCTGCTGCCCGGTGCGGTAGAGGACCGCGATGTCGGCCAGGGAGGCGGCGGTGCCGGTTCCGGGCGTAAGACGGTCGATCTCCCGGTGCGAGGTGCCGCCCAGGAGCTGCTCCACGGTGGCGGCGACAAAACCGGCCTCGTCGTCGGCCGAGGCGCACTGCCGGACATGGACCGCACCCTGCTGCGGCCGGCAGGCACGGGCCGGGATATCCTGCCGGTCGCTGTTGCGGGCAATGACCGCGGCCGCGGCCGCAACAATGGTCGAGCCGCTCCGATAGTTGCGGGCCAGGACATATTGCCGTGGCCTGAGCTCGCGGATGAAACAGTGGAAATAGGCCGGGTCCGAGCCACGGAAGCCGTAGATGGCCTGGTCCGGGTCGCCGATGGCAAAGATTGCCGAGGTCTCGGCCAGCAGGCGGACCAGGGCGAACTGGGCACGGTTCAGGTCCTGGAACTCGTCGATGAAGAGATGGCCCGTGCCCTCGCGGACCTCGGCGGCCTCCGGGCCATTCTCCCGCAGCAGACAGGTGAGCCGGGGCACGACACCGTCGATGTCCACGTGCTCAATCTCATCCAGAGCCTCAAGGTATTTTTTCAACACACTGTCATGATGCTCTTTTTCGCATCCGGTGTCATCAATGAGGGCAACCGGAATGGTGGCGGCCATCTGCCGGATCTCCCTGTCGCTTTTCTCCGGAAAGAGACGGCGCAGGAGCAGCCGCCTCAGCCCGGGCCCGGCCACGCCCACGGGCGCGTGCAGGCGCAGCCAGTGGAGGCAGTAGCCGTGAAAGGTGGCGACAAAGACGTGATCCGCCCCCTGCGCCTCCAGCCGCTGCCGCACCTCGTCGGCGGCCCGGTTGGTGAAGGTGATCACCGTGCAGGGCCGATCTCCGGCGGCAGCGACCCGCAGGACCCGGCGGACCAGGGTAAAGGTCTTGCCGGCACCGGGGCCGGCGGTCACGATGACATGCCCCCCCGGGTCGGCGATGGCCGCCTCCTGCTCCGGATCGGGCGTCGGGGAGGCGGCCTGCTCAGGGGGTTGTTTTTTTTTCACCGGAAAGACGGGCGCAGCCCTCTTTTTCTTGCGGCGCGGCTTTGCCGCGGTGACGCCGAACAGGGAGAGCTGGCCGCCGAAGCCGCGCCGTTCCGCGTCGCTGAAGACCCGGATCACGCCGAACTCGCCATCGAACCCCGGCCTGCGGATCACCCGGTTCTCCCGGACCCGGTGGACCGCCTCGGCCAGCATGGGCGAGGCTCCGGCAGCGATATCGTCCACCGGTGTCCGCAGGAGCAGGTCAAACTCGGAACCAAAGGCACTGATCAGCCTGCCATAGGCGGTCCTCACCTTCTTGGTGGCCGGACCGGTTCCCAGCAGCTCACTGAGGATCTCCGGCAGGGGGATCAGGCTGTGGACCGCGGGCGACCCCGGCGGATAGAGCGGCTCCTTCCTGTCGGCCAGCTCCATCACCCGGTAAAGAACACCGATGGTAAGCGGCCGACCGCAGCGGGGACAGACGCCATGATGGCGGATGGTCTCGTCGGGCTCGAAACAGACACCGCACTTGCGGTGGCCGTCACAGTGGTACTTGCCCTCTTCCGGATAAAACTCGATGGTGGCGGCAAACACCTGCCTGCCCTGCTCATCCACGGGCCGGGCAATGGCGTCGCGCATGGAGAAATAGTCAAAGCCGGTATCAAAGAGGTTGGCCTCCCGCCCCAGCTTGGCCGGCGAATGGCAGTCGGAATTGGAGATCAGGGTGAACCGGTCCAGGGCCGATATCCTGCGATTCATGTCCGGGTCCGAGGAAAGCCCGGTCTCCAGGGCAAAGACATGGTCGGTCAGGTCGCCGAAACACTCCCCGATGCTGTCAAAACCGGACCTGGAGCCGAACAGGGAAAACCAGGGGGTCCAGATGTGGGCCGGCACCAGGAAACCGCCGGGCATGGTCTCGAGCTGAATCTCGAGCAGGTCGCGGGAATCGAGCCCCAGGATGGGCCGGCCGTCGGCCTCCAGGTTGCCGATCCCGGCCAAGCTGGCATTGCAGCGGCGCACCGCTTCCAGGTCCGGGGCAAAGAGGACATTGTGCACCTTGCGCACCCGGTCGCCGCGCTTGTAGATAGAGCTGATCTCCGCGGTGAGGACGAAACGGATGGCGGTGACATCCGGTGTCACGCCCGGCGGCAGCAGGCCGGTGAGATCGATTTCGCCTGTGCGCAGCCGCTCCGCCTCGGCGGGACGCAGGCGGAAAAAGCCCGGCTCGGCCTCATCCAGGGTGCCGGCGATGTGGTCGAACCAGGCCGGGTGGGTGAAATCACCGGTCCCCACCACCTGGATGCCCTTGACAGCGGCCCAGGCGGCAAGGCCGTGCAGGTGGCTGGCCTTGCTGGTGGCCCTGGAGTAGCGGGAGTGGATATGGAGGTCTGCTATGTACTGCATTCGGTCCTCCTATCGGCCCGGCCATAGAGATTGTGGCGCTCGATGTAGCGGCGCACCGGTTCCGGCACCATGGGGGTCGGCCTGCCCAGGGCAAGGAGCCGGCGGACCTCGGACGAGGAGACCGGCACCCGTACATCGGCCAGGTAGTGGATGCGGGCCCCGTCGGCACGGCGCCAGGTGCTGCTGCTCCCGTCATAGACAAAATCGCCGGGCAGCATGGCAACGGCCCTGGCCAGCCTTTCAAAGGGGATCGAGGGCCGGGCGGCGACAATGAATCTCACCTGGGCCAGGAGTTCCTGGTAGCGGTACCAGAGGTGCAGCTCCAGGAGGGAATCGGCGCCGATGATAAAATACAACTCGCGGCCGGCAAGCCGTTTTTTCAGCTCCAGCACCGTATCGATGGTATAGGACGGAGTATCCCGCTCCGCCTCGATGCAGGAGACCTCCATGCGGGCATTGCCGGCCAGGGCCTCACGGAGCATGGCCACCCGGTGCTCGAAAGAGGCCCTGGGCCGCTCCTTGTGGGGCGGATGTGCCGCCGGGATAAAGAGCACCTGCTCCAGGCCGCACCGGGCAAGCGCAGCCCGGGCCAAGGCCAGGTGCCCTTCATGAACAGGATCAAATGTTCCGCCGAACAGCCCTGTCTTTCGAACTTTTTCGACTTCTCTTCCGCTAGCCACGGACCTCGCCGTCGCCATAGACGACGAACTTCCTGGTGGTGAGCTCCTCCAGGCCCATGGGGCCGTAGGCGTGGAGCTTGGTGGTGGAGATGCCGATCTCGGCGCCAAGCCCGAACTCGCCGCCGTCGTTGAACCGGGACGAGGCATTGATCATGACGGCCGAGGCGTCAACCTCGCGCAGGAACCGCTGGCTCCGCTCGTAGGATCCGGTGACGATCACCTCGGTGTGGCGGGAACCGTAGCGCCGGATATAGGCCATGGCCTCGTCCATGTCGTCCACCACCCGGACCGCCATGATCAGGTCGAGGAACTCGGTGCCCCTGTCGGTATCGGTGGCCGGGACCATTTCGGGCACGATGCGGCAGCTCCGCTCGCAGCCCCGCAGCTCCACACCGGCCGCCATCAGCTCCCGCGCCGCCAGGGGCAGGAAGTCACCGGCCACGGCCGCATGCACCAGCATCCCTTCCAGGGCATTGCAGACACCGGGCCGCTGCACCTTGCCGTTCATGGCGATGCGCACGCCCATGTCCAGGTCCGCGCTCTCATCCACGTAGAGATGACAGACTCCCTTGTAGTGCTTGAGCACCGGGATGCGCGAGGTCTCGGTGACAAAACGGATCAATCCCTCGCCGCCGCGCGGGATGATCACATCGATGTACTCCTCCTGGGCCAGCATCACGCTGACCGCCTCGCGGTCCTTCATGGGGATCACCTGGATGGCAGCGGCATCGATCCCGCCCTCCCCCAGCGCCTTCTGCAGGATGGCGGCCAGGGCCAGGTTGGAATGGATGGCCTCGGAGCCGCCGCGCAACAGCACGCCGTTGCCGGCCTTCAGGCAGAGGGCCGCGGCATCGATGGTCACGTTGGGCCGGGACTCGTAGATCATGCCCACCACGCCAAGGGGAACACGCATCCGGCCCACGGTGATGCCGCTGGGCCGGCGTTTCATATCGCTGATCTCCCCCACCGGATCCGGCAGGGCCGCCACCTCGCGCAGGCCCCGCACCATGGAGTCGATCACCTTGTCGCTCAGCTCCAGCCGGTCGAGCATGGCCGGGGAGAGCCCCTTCTCCCGGCCCGCGGCCAGGTCCCTGGCATTCTCCCGGGCCAGGCTGTCACGCTCGGCAAGGAGCAGATCCGCCGTGGCCAGGAGGATACGGTTCTTCACAGAGGTGGAAAGGGTGCCCAGGTGCCGGGCCGCCTCCCGTGCCTTGCGGGCCATTTCGATCACTGTAGACTCAATCTGCTGGCTGTCCATACCTCCTCCATGTCTGTTGTCAGAAGTTATCAACCCTGTGCGGAACAGTTCACCGTTATAGCCAACCACCTAAAACGTTGTAAAAGTTCAGCAGCACGCCATCTGCATGCGCTCGCGGCTGGCCGCATAGCGCGGACTATAGCGGCCAGCCACGATCACGCACAGCTGACGCACTGCTGAACTTTTACCAAAAGTATTGCTCTTTTTCAGGTAGTTGCTGATAGCGGTGAACTACTACAAAACGTTTACCCTGTGCAGGGTTATGCTGTTTCCCGGTGCGTCCCGTCCTCCGGTCCGAGGAGAACGAGATTGTCGCGGTGGATGACCTCGTCGCTGTCCTTGAAGCCGAGAATGTCGCGGATCTCGCGGCTGTTGTGCCCCTTGATCTTTTCGATATCCGCGGATGCGTAGTTGGTCAGGCCGGCGGCGACAAGCTCCTCCCTTTCGTCCAGGCAATGGACCGGCGCGCCGACCCCGAACCGGCCCCGCACCTCGCGGATTCCCGAGGGCAGAAGGCTCCGTCCGTCTTCGACCAGGGCCTGCCGGGCCCCCTGATCGAGAATGAGAAATCCCTTGGGCCGCAGCACGTAGGCGATCCAGTGCTTGCGACCGCTGATCCGCCGGCGGCCGGGCAGGAAAAAGGTACCGACGAGGTCGCCGCTGAACAGTTCCTTGAGAAGCTCCGGATGTCGGCCCGGGCCGATGAAGGAACTGCCGCCGCACGAGGCCACCATCCGGGCTGCCCGGATCTTGGAGCGCATGCCGCCGGTGCCGAGCGCGGAGTTGCTGTGGCCGGCCATGGCCTCCACGGCGGCGTCGATCTCGGCCACGGTATAGACCGGCCGCGCCGAAGGATCATGGAGCGGATTGGCGGTGTAGAGACCATCGACATCGGTGAGCAGAATCAGCATGTCGGCGCCGATCATGTTGGTGATCAGGGCGGCCAGGGTATCGTTGTCGCCGAAACGCAGCTCCTCCACCGAGACCGTGTCGTTCTCGTTGATGATGGGCACCACCCCGAAATCGAACAGGGTGAGGATGGTGTTGCGGACGTTGAGATAGCGGCCGCGGTCGGAAAGATCGGCATGGGTGAGCAGGAGCTGGGCCACCTGCTGATGGTACCTGAGAAATGCCTGTTCATAGGCCTGCATCAGCAACCCCTGCCCCATGGCGGCCAGGGCCTGCTTGACCTTGAGGGTGTCGCCGGCCTCCTTTTTCACCATACCCAGCCGCTGCCGGCCGGCGGCCACGGCCCCCGAGGTGACCAGGATCACCTCCCGGCCCGTGGAACAGAGAAAGGAGATCTGCCGGGCCAGGCTGTCGATGATCTCCAGGTTGAGGCCGTCGCCGGTGGTCAGCACGGCACTGCCCACCTTGACCACAACCCGCCGGGCCTGGTCAAAGAGGGTCTGCCGGTAAAAGAGGCCGTCTTCCCTGGAAACCTGGAATGTCACGGTGTCTCCTGCTGCGGCGCCGCAGTCTCTGCAGCCCGTTCCCGGTCAACCCGGTCGAGGATGTCGGCCAGGGTCTCCTTGAGCTGATCGATTCCCTCGCCGGTCATGGCGGAAATGGTATGGACCGGTATGTCCCGGCCCGCGAAGAGATCGCGCACCTCCTCCAGCCGTGCCGCGTCGATGAGGTCGGTCTTGTTCAGCACCACCAGCTTGTGCCGGTCAAGCAGGTCCTGCCGGTAGGCCTCCAGTTCACCCTCCAGAACCTGGTGGTCCCGGATGGGCCGGTCCCCTTCGGTGGATGCGTCGATGACGTGGAGCAGGATGGAGGTACGCTCGATATGGCGCAGGAACTTGTGGCCCAGGCCCACCCCCTCGTGGGCCCCCTCGATCAGGCCCGGGATATCGGCGATGATACAGGGGTCGCGGAACCTGAACTGAAGGACGCCGAGCTGCGGTTCCAGGGTGGTGAACGGGTAGCTGGCCACCTTGGGATTTGCGGCCGAGAGCTTTGAAAGCAGGGTGGACTTGCCCGCGTTGGGCAGGCCGATGAGGCCGACATCGGCCAGCAGCTTGAGCTCGATCCGCAGCCACCGCTCCTCGCCGGGCCTGCCGGGTGTGGCCTTGCGGGGGGCACGGTTGGTGGCGGTGGCGAAACGGGCGTTGCCCAGCCCGCCCTTGCCGCCGCGGGCCGCGAGAAAGGTGTCGCCGGGATTGACCAGGTCGGCGAGGACCTCCCCTGTTTCCGCGTCCGAGATCACCGAGCCCAGCGGCACCTCGACAATGCAGTCCCTGCCGCTGCGGCCGTGCTTGTCGCTGCCCTGGCCGCCCGCGCCCCGCTCGGCCTTGAAGTGGGAGCGGTAGCGAAAATCGATCAGGGAGCGGAGCTGCGGGTCGGCGACCAGGTAGACACTGCCGCCGCGGCCGCCGTCACCGCCGTTGGGACCGCCTTTGGGGACATACTTCTCCCGTCGGAAGGAGACACAGCCGTTGCCGCCGTCACCCGCCTTGACGAAGAATTTTGATTCGTCGATAAATCCCATACACACAAAACCTGCCGGGTGTTGCCTGCCCGAAAAAAAAGAAACCCGACACCAGGCTGGATGATGTCGGATTTCATGGCAGCGGAACCAGGAGGCCCGCCGCGGATATCAGTCCCCTTGCCAGGGGTCGTCGGAATCAGGCAGGATAGACCGAAACCCGTTTCCGTCCCCGGCCGAAGTTCTCGAACCTGACCACGCCATCGATCTTGGCGAACAGGGTGTAATCCCTGCCGCATCCGACATTCTCGCCCGGATGGATCCTGGTGCCGAGCTGGCGGACGATGATGTTGCCCGCCTTGACCGACTGGCCGCCGAACCGCTTGACGCCGCGCCTCTGGCCGATGGAGTCCCTTCCGTTCCGCGAGCTGCCGCCTGCTTTTTTATGTGCCATGGTAGTCTCTCCCCTGTCTGTAATTCCCTATGCCGAGATCTCTTCGATGGTCAGCGCCGTGTACTGCTGCCGATGGCCCTTCTTGACCTGGAATCCCTTGCGCCGCTTCTTCTTGAAGACGATGACCTTCTTCGCCTTGCCCTGCTCGGCGATCCTGGCGATGACCCTGGCGCCGTCGACCACGGGCTGCCCGATGCGGACAGACTCGCCGTCCACCACCATCAGCACATCGTCGATCTCCACGGTATCGCCGACATTTCCCTGCAGTTTCTCCACACGCAGTGTATCACCGGCCGCGACCTGGTACTGCTTGCCGCCGGTGCGGATAATAGCATACATGCGATTCCTCCTATATTCAAACCTGCGATTCTCATTGATAACATGCGGAACCATATAATAAACTACATGGATATGCCTTCTGTCAAGAAAAAAGCGCGGACCAGGCAGTGGTTCGGGCATGGGCGGGACGGGACGCGGGCGGGGACAACAAAAAGGCCCCCATCCCCGGCTGGCCGTGACAACGGAAGGAGGCGGAATACAGGATCTTCAGGTGACGCTGTCCCGGGCCGAATGGGGATGGAGGCTGGCTGGTACGGCCGGCCGGAGCGGGTCTGACCGCCTGGCCGGGCCGTGATCTGTCGCGGGCCGGCCCGTTTAAGGCAGACCCGGCATGGCTGTCACCCTGTCCTTGCCGTGGTCCCGGGAGCCGCAGGTCTCGTCTTCGGGTGGCAGGATGGTGACGTTTTTCAAGATCAGTTGTTCCAGCAGTTCCACCTCCCCGTCGCTCAGGCCGTCAAAGGTGACGATCCGCTGACGCACGTTGAAGATGGAAAAAGTGGACTGCCGGATGGAGATATCGGAGACCGTTCTGAACGGCAGTTCCACCACCTCCCTGTCGTGACGGCTGAAGACCAGGCCGCGGTCGGGAAACCCGTTGTGCTTCCGGTGCTTTTCGATATAGGTGAAGACGGCGCCGCCGAGACCGATCTCCTGGACCTGTCCAAAATCGGAATGAATGACGAACAGGCCCCCCTCCACCTTGAATCTCGGATATCTCCTGCGATTGAAACACCCCATCGGTCGAATCATATTCCCCTCCTTTTCCCATACAGTCGGTTCTGCCTCCTTCCCCGCCTCAGTGTTCCTCCTCGTAGCCGGTGAACATGGCCTTGAAATGGGCAAGTGGTGTATGTCCCAGTGTTGCGAGATAACAGTGGATCATAAGAAATGCAGTGAAAAAGAAGAAAAGCAGCACATGAATGGTGTCGACCACCTTGATGCCGCCCAGCAGATTGATGTATTCACCGTATCCCTTGATCTTCCAGAGCAGGACCCCGGTGACCATCTGCGCCGGCAGGAGAACCAGCATGATCACCAGGTAGGCCTGCTGCTGCATGGCGTTGAACTTGTTATCCGGCGTCATCTTGTGAGGATTGGGCCTGCCGATGAAATAGCCGTAGCCATAGTAGACGGCCTGCTTGATCGCCATGGTGACCACATGGCGCAGGTCCGGTATATAGATCCGAATCCGACCGGAGCCTATGTAATAGACCAGCCAGAGAAAATAGTCGGCGATAACTACAAATCCAATATAATTATGCAAGGTGATGGCATCGCCTAGGGGCATGAGGTGCAGCAGTTCCGCGTACCTGATCTGGAAGCCGGTGAGAATCAGGAGGACAAAGCCAACAGCGTTGATCCAGTGCCAGACGCGGACCGGTGCCGGATGGATATAGATCATGCCTTCATGTGCCATGGTTGCCGCTCCCTTGTGCAGGTGGTGCCCGTTTTCGATACTCTTTGAACTCATGACGTTTCCTCCTCGTTTTTCTTGCGCAGCGGAATGGTCAGGATCCTTGCCGTCAGATGCATACCCACTACGCAGGCACTACCGATAAGAATCAGCAGGCCGATCCTGTCCATCAGTTTCATCCGCGTTCCGCCCAGCAGGTAAAAATGGCTGACATAGTAGGTTTCGAGAACGGCCCGGTCCACCTTGTAGCTGTCCACGGTGCCGTCGTCGTGGGTGAAGACCACCTGCACGGAGTTGAAGTAGGGTGAATTGGCGGAATGGCACTTCTGGCAGGTCTTCTGGGCCGTGCCCCGGTTGACGTGATGGGCGATGGAGCTGATGTCCGCCACCAGTTCGGCATGAAAAACCGGGTGGATATTTTTCTGTTTCAGGAGCAGGACCAGGTTGTCGAACTCGGACGGATCGATGACATCGTCACCGTTTTTGTCCACCGTCCGCATCAGTTGATCGAAATCGATGCCCAGGACCTTGGACAAGCGGCTGCTGTCATAGTAACTGTTGCTCACCAGGTCATAGATCTTGAGGTTGATGTGACGGGGCACATCGGGCGCGTGACAGACCACGCATTCCACATTGGAAAAATGGGACGACCTGGCGGGCAGCCACTGGTGGAACTGGTATGGATTGTGGCATTTGAGGCAGATGCTGTTTTCACGTTCCGTTACCGATGCCCCCTCCATCTGACGGACATAATGATAGCCGTGGCAGGCGTAGCAGGTCATGGTCACACCCTTGGTCCGCATCTTCATGTGCACGGAATCCTTGAAATCCTGACCGGCTTCCTCATGGCAGGAGGCGCAGACCACATGTTTGAGCTCCTTCTTGTGCGGCACCTCCTCGTCGTAGTTGAGCTCCTCGATGTCGGAGTGGCAGTCGACACAGGTGATGCCGTTGATGTTGTGCACTGACCGGTTGAACCTGTCCTCGTCCACGTACAGGGATTCGGTGATCTCGGTATTGAGGATGTTGTCAGTGCTCTCCTTGGTCAGGTCGGGATCGCCATGGCAGTCCAGGCACTCCGAATTCTCGATGGCGGAACCGGCCAAGGGCCACAGGCAACAGAGCATGATGAGCAACAGCCCCAGAACAGACGGCGCTCCGGTTTTTCGTTTCATAGTGTTTCCCCCCTTATGCTAAATTCCCGGTTACGGGCCCTCCCCGTGCCCCGACTTTCTCCCTGCCGGTGACCATACCGACGTTTATCATGACCGGCCGACGTCAGGACTCCTGTCCGCCGGTACCGGACCGGCCTATGCCGGCCGACGCCTCCCCCGCCGCTCCCTGCCTCGGCGGCCGGTCGATTCCCCGCTCCGGTCCAGTCTCCAGGCCTTGACACGGCGCTGGAAGGTCCGCAGCTTGCTGTCGGGAAAGCGGCCGGGATACCTTCTCTGCAGCATCCTGAAAAGAAACGTTGCCTTGAGGCTGCCATCCCTCTCCAGGAGAGGCACCACATCCTCGTCCCAGACATCGGCAAAGGCGTCCGGATGGGTGCGCCAGTATCTGCGGACCCTGGGGAGCTCTCCCCTCTCTATGCGCCGGCCGGAGCGCTCGGATATACCGGCCATCGCCGCCGCCGTTTTCTGGGTCTTCCCCGCTCTCCTCGCTTCCATGTATATCTTGACCTGCACCTGGTTGATGGGTCTGCCCGACACCGGAAACCTCCCTGGGTGATAGGCGGCCCGGATATCGGCGTCCCCCGGTTGCCGGCCGAGGCAACTGGCAGTGGCCGGACCATATGAATGACGCTATCCGGACAAGATAAATGACACTGGCCGGGCATGGTTTCATCTCGACCCCACGCCTGCGGACAGTCTTCGCATCAAACAGTTTTCTGCTGTTGTGCCCACATCTTTGCAGGCACCGTGCCACATGGCATTATCATGTTATATCAATAAAATACGCAGAAACAACTGACATAATCATTGCAATGGTGCACGGTGGTGCAATAAAGAAATTGCAGTGGTGCAATGTGTCAGGTGTCAGGTGAGAGGTGTCGGCTGCGGGGTGCCGGGACAGTTACCTGCCTGGCGCAGTGGCACGATGGTCGCTTTCTGATCTTGCGGAGATGATTCGCGTAAAAAAGCGGGTACGGGATGACCCGTACCCGCCCGAGGGAAGGAACAGACAGGAGCGGTTCCACCGCACCGGAACGGCAAGGAGGGGCCGGCCGTCGGTACGGTTTTCCCGGCCGGGAGCTGCGTACTATCCGCCCAGGATACTGGCGAGCCAGTTCGCGGCCAGCGCCGACACACCCCCACAGACCTTGAGGCCGGAGGCCAGGCAGAGCAGGCCCCACAGGCCGATGGCGGCAGCAAGAATCATGAGTACGCCAACTCCCGCCCCGCTGACCCCGGCCGACAGATCCACCGTATCGTCGGTATGGCAGGAAAGCCCCACCCTCCTCCTAGTGCCGGTTCCTGCCCCGGATTTCACCTTCTCTCTCCCGATCATGGCTCTTTTTCCTCTTGTTGTAATATTGTTGCCGGTATGGCCGTCCCGGGCGCCCCTGGCGAGGGTACCGCCTCCGGCCACCCGGAACCTATGCCATCAGAGCAGCGACAGAAGACCCTGTCACCTGGCCTACAGCCGGGCAACACCTGCATCCATCCTGCCCTGGACGGTCTCCAGCTTCCGGTCCACGGAATAGCCGATCATGCCGTAACAGAAGGCGAACAGCACGCCGTTGACCACGTTGATGAGCACAAGCTGCGAGGCCGTGATCACTGCTCCCGGTTCGAGAATACCCGAACCGACCAGGCAGAAGTACCCTATCGAACCGTGGGTCAGGTTGGCCACCAGGCCGATCAGGCCAAGAAACTTGCCTATCACAGGAATATAGGTCAGCTTCAGCAGTCCGAAACTGATCGGCGACACCACGAGGCCGAATGCTATGCCGTTGAGCATCCACCTGTTTCTGGTCTTGTAGATCTTTGTCAACTGCAGACAGGATAACGGGACGATGGCGAGAAGAACTAACCACTGACTCATGACATGCCTCCTTTGCGTACGTGCAATTTGCTTGCTGTACCACCTGACGTCAGACAGCCGGGCACTGTCCCTTCTGCCGACTGTATGCACCGCCTTCCTTGTGTCGGATCAGGTAGAGCTCACCCTTTTCAAAGCACACGCCATGCCATGGGGTTGATTATTATTTCTTTTTATATTTCAATGAATTATAATTGGAATCCTCCGTCCGCCCCACTACAGAAGCCATTGCATCCCTGCAATGCATGCAATGGCCAGGTTTGCAAAATTGCAATCAGCAGACCGGTGGCAGGTTCGGCGTAACCCCTCACGGGATGCCTGACGATCGGTTTTTCCGAGCACCACAATGGTGTAAGCGCTCTCAGGGGCCGCAGATGCGGAGTCTTCGCTTACCTGTGCAGGCGTGCCTGACCGCAGGTAAGCGAGCGTAGCGAGACTCCGTGCGGTCTCTGGGAGCGCTTACGGTTCGGCAGCGGTCCGCCGGAGAAGGCTGGGTAAACGGTGGGAGAAAGGCGGTATCGGAGAACCGGGAGGCACGCCTGCCGGCCGGACAGCAGGAGCATGCCGCCGCGGCTGGAGAGCAAGGAGGAGGGAAACCGGCAGACCGCTGAGGAAAACGAAGCAATCTCCGTGCCTGCGGTACCGGACGATGGTGAGACTCGAGGAACTGGAATGGGGATAAAGATGGCGTGGTGCTGAACTTTTACACGAATTCAGATGCGCTGTTCCTCCTTGTCGAAACAGGGAATGCAGAGGGTGCGACCGAAGAAACGGCGGGTCCGTGACTCCATGACCGCCTCACCGCACGATGCGCAGACCAGGCTTTCCATGACCCGGGCCCGGCGGGGAACCGGCCCGGAAATATCCCGGATCAGAAAAAGCTCGTCCGCCGGCGCCTCCATGATCCGGCGGCGGCGCAGCTTTCTGCGCTCGGCCAGCAGTCGCTCCTCGTCAGCGCTGAGCCCCTGCCCGCCTTTTCTGCGCACCAGGTCCTGCAACTGCTCATCGCGCAGGCAGCCGATTTCCGGCCGGACCACGACCCTGATGCCGCTGTCCCGGACCCGACTGTAGAAGGAATAGACATTCTTGCCATAATCCAGGAACAGCAGGTTGCCCTTGCCGAAGGTACAGCCGGTGAGAAACTGGATGGCGTCCACCGCACACATGTCGTTTTCCACCACGGCCACCAGTTCCTCGTCGTCGGAGGTGCCAAAGCGCCGCACAACCTGCTCGGCGACACGGATGCCGAAGGCCAGGCCGGGGCAGGAATGGCCATGAAATTCCACGGTCTGCCGCACCATCTCACGGGTGATATACTGTTCGTTCATCGGCGCTGTCCCCTGATGCGGCCGGACATGATCCCGTCCGCCATCAGATGGTGATTCCCCTGGTGGCCAGGTATTCGCTGAACCTCTTGTCCGTTTCCAGGATGTGGCTGTTGAGCCACTGCTGGAGCATGATGGAAAGGTCCGAGCTGAGGCCGAGGGTGTTTTCCTTCTTTCGTTCCTTCATGGAGAGCACCTTGCCGATCAGCTTCTTATGTTCCAGCCGGTGCTGTTCAAGGGCCGGATAGTCATGCTCGTCCATGAGCCGCTCTTCGGTGATGAAGTGGAACTTGGTGGAGTTATAGAGCTCGGTGATGATGTCGTCAAGCACACCTTTGCTCCTGCCCTCGGCCATGGCGGTGTGCAGCTTGTCGATCATGGCCACCAGCATCCGGTGCTGCTCATCGATCTCGCTGATATTCAGGCTGCACTGCTCCTTCCACGGAAAAAACTGCATCTGGCACCCCCTCGCTGTCATCCGCCGGGCCGGGGCGGAACTCCGCGAACCTGCAGAAACGATCCGCCCCTGGCCGACCACTGGAACCGACGCTGAACCACCTGGCATACAGCACCGGAGCATGGCACCGGCCACTTTTCTGCAACTGCGGCAGGAGCCGGTCCCACAAACTGATAATAACAATTATCTCAAATCCGCCTTGAAAAGCAAACCATTTTTCCACTTTCAAGTTGCTGTTTTTCCATGATGACAGCGGATTTTTTCAGGGTTGCACCACACCGTGGCCGCACTTGTCGCCGCGGATATCGTCCCTGAACAGGCTGATACCCCGCTCCATGGCGCAGAAATCACCGCACATGGTACAGGTGCGGCTGTTCTCCGGGCTCCGCTCCTGTCGGATCATGCGTGCCCGTTCCGGAAACATCAGCAGTTCCATGTGCTCCTCCCAGCGGGTGTCGCGCCGGGCAATGGCCACCTCCTTCTCCCGGTCGCGCCGGGCCGGGTCACGGGCGATATCGCCGATGCGGGCCGCCAGGCGGGTGGCGCGGATGCCCTCGCGCACATCCTCCTCGTTGGGCAGGGCAAGATGTTCGGCAGGGGTAATGTAGCAGATCAGGTCGGCCCCGTGCCGGGCGGCATCGGCGGCGCCGATGGCAGCGGTGATATGATCGTAGCCGGCCCCGCAATCCGCCGGCAGGGGACCGAGGACATAATAGGGCGCATTGCCGCTCATCCTTTTTTCCAGCATGATGTTGCCGGCGATCTCGTCCAGGGGCACATGCCCCGGTCCCTCCACCATCATCTGGCAGCCCATCTCCCGACCCAGTTCCGCCAGTTCGCAGTTGATCACCATCTCGGCCATCTGGGCACGATCGTGGGAATCATGGATGGCGCCGGCCCGGATGCCGTTGCCCAGGGAGAGCACGGCGTCATATTTCTTCATCAGGGCGCAGACCCGGTCGAACTGTTCGTAGAGGGGATTTTCGCTGTCATTGTACTCCATCCAGGAGACCATGAAGGTGCCGCCCTTGGAGACCAGGCCGCCGTAGCGGTATCCCTGCCGCCGCAGCCGCTCGATGGAGAACCGGTTGATACCGCAGTGGATGGCCATGAACGAGATACCGTCCGCCAGTTGCCGCTCGATGAGTTCGAACAGGTATTCCGGGTCCAGCCTGTTGGGATTGCGGTACTTCCCGGTCGCCTCGGAAAAGGCCTGGTAGAGGGGCACATTGCCCACCGGCAGGCTGGTCACCGCCAGGACCTCCCTGCGAACCCGGTCCAGGTCGCCACCGGTGGAGAGCTCCATCAGGGTGTCCGCCTTCTCCTCTTCGGCGATCCTGGCCTTGCGCTTTTCCAGTTCAATGTCCTTGATGTCCGAGGACGTACCGATGGAGGCGTTGACCTTGGTCCGCAGACCCGTGCCGATGCCGACCACCTTCTGGTGCGGACGTTCCGGATTGGCGGGGATCACGATCTCGCCCCGGGCCACCATCTCCCGGACCCAGCCGCTCTCCACGCCCTCGTCTGCCGCCACCTTCTCCATCTGGGGAGTGATGATCCCCTCCCGCGCCAGTTCAAGCTGTGTCTTCACTGGTATTCTCCTTCTCGTTCCTGTCCCGGAGACAGCAGCCTTGCGGCTGCGGTTTTCGGCCGGCAAAAAAAAATCCGCGCCCGGACCTCCAATGGTCGTGGCGCGGATCTCTACTGGACAGGTAGTGGTATCCCGAAATCAGTCTGGCAGGTCTTCTGACTCACGGATCAGCCCCGGGCCGAGCCTTCCCATCCGCACAACGGACAGTGGCAGAGTACGACCAGGGTCCCCGCATACAGCGCCGGCCCTCGAGCGTTACGGATTCACACCGTATTCCCTATTCTCCGTCGGCCCCGGGCCGACAGCACCAGACTGGGTATGTGGGCTCTCTATGCCATAAATCCGAAAAAAGGACAAGGCCCATGATGACGCCGGGGGCGGAAAAAAAACTCAGGCTCCGTGACCCAGGTAGCAGAATTCAGGGTCCGGGTCAGGATAGAGTCCGGGTATGCAGGTGCCATCATCGATTGCGCACCGGACAGAGATGCGCCAGATGATGAAACCGGGCAGATGGCGTGGTGCGCCGCAGAGTGGTGCAAGGGGACCGGGGTACGGCCTTCTGATATTCTGATATGATCTGTCCCGGATTGACCGGGCCGCACAGGTCCTGGCAACCGGCAGGGAGATCGAACTGGCCGTGCACCAGGCACGGAAGGGGCCGATTCACCCGAATTGCCCCTCACCGGTTGCCAATTCGGACAATGGTGACCATATTTGAACCTGGAGCACTTGCAACAGTTCACAACTGTCGGCAAATATCTTGAATTGCCGCTGCGTTTGGTAAAAGTCCAGCTCTACTTCAGCTGTGGGTGATCGTACCTGACCGCAGGTAAGCAAGAGCAGCGAGACTCGATGGCCTACCTATGCGGGCAGGCCCGCCGTACAAAGAGGTAAGCGGAGCGCAGCGTAGACTCCGTACGGTCTCTGTGAGCGCTTACCCAACAAGGAGGTCCTGTTTATGAGTGCAACCGCATCATCACCCGCCACCACGGACACCGGCAGGGGGCTCAGCTCCGCGGAAGTGGCCCGGCGTCTGCAGCAGTACGGTCCCAACGCCCTGGAAGAGAAAAAGGTCTCCTTCATCCGCATGCTGCTCGGCTACTTCTGGGGTCCCATCCCGTGGATGATCGAGGTGGCGGCCGTCCTCTCGGCCCTGGTCCGCCACTGGCCTGATTTTTTCATCATCATTGCCCTGCTGATCTTCAATGCCGGGGTTGGCTTCTGGCAGGAGTACACGGCCAGCAACGCGGTGGAGGCCCTGAAGAAGGAACTGGCCCAGAAGGCAGGCGTCCTGCGGGATGGCGCCTGGAAACTCATCGACGCAACCGGTCTGGTGCCGGGCGACATCGTACGCATCAGGCTGGGCGACGTGGTGCCGGCCGACGCCCGCATCGTCGAGGGCGACTACCTCAGCGTCGATCAGTCGGCCCTGACCGGGGAGTCGCTGCCCGTGACCAGGAAGACCGGCGAGGAGGTCTTCTCCGGCACCGTGGTCAAGCAGGGCGAGGTCATTGCCGAGGTCACGGCCACGGGCAAGAACACCCGCTTCGGCAAGACCGCGGGACTGGTGGAAGAGGCCACGACCGTGTCCCACTTCCAGAAGGCGGTGCTCACCATCGGCGACTACCTGATCTATGTCAGCCTGGTGCTGGTGGCCATCCTGGTCCTGGTCCAGCTCCACCGGCATGCCCCCTGGCTGGACCTGATCCAGTTCGCCCTGATCCTCACCGTGGCCTCCATCCCCGTGGCCATGCCGGCGGTCCTGTCCATGACCATGGCGGTGGGCGCCATGCTGCTCTCGAAGAAAAAGGCCATCGTCACCCGGCTCGAGTCCATCGAGGAGATGGCCAGCATGGACATCCTCTGTTCGGACAAGACCGGCACCCTCACCCAGAACAGGCTGACCTTGGGCGAGATCACGGTCTTCAAGGCCGCCGATGCCCAGGAGGTACTGCTCATGGCCTCGCTGGCCTCGCGACCGGAAAACCGTGACGCCATCGACGAGGCCGTGATGCAGGGACTCAATGACAAGGCCGGCCTGCAGTCCTATACCCAGGTGAACTTTGTCCCCTTTGACCCGGTGCGTAAACGGACCGAGGCCACGGTACGCGACGCCGACGGCACCACCTTTCTGCTGACCAAGGGTGCGCCGCAGGTGATCATGGCCATGGCCGACCTGGACGAGGCCGAACAGAAACGGGCGGAACAGGTGGTCAACGACTTTGCCGCCCAGGGCTACCGCGCCCTTGGTGTGGGTATAAAAAAAGAAGCCGACCCTGCCTGGAAATTTCTCGGCATCCTCTCCCTCTTTGATCCGCCCCGGGAGGACTCGGCCGAGACCATTGCCCGGGCCAGGGCATACGGGGTCGACATCAAGATGGTCACCGGTGACAACCTGGCCATTGCCCGCCAGATCTCCGGCAAGCTGGGCCTGGGTACCGATATCCTGCGCTCCGACATCCTGCCGGTCCAGGATACCGGGATCGCCGCCAGGGCCACCATCGGCGAACAGGTGGAAAAGGCGGACGGGTTTGCCGAGGTCTTTCCGGAGCACAAGTTTGCCATCGTCAGGATCCTGCAGGGCCGCAACCATATCACCGGCATGACCGGCGACGGCGTCAACGACGCGCCCGCCCTCAAGCAGGCCGATGTGGGTATCGCGGTCAGCGGCGCCACCGACGCGGCCCGGGCCGCGGCCGACCTGGTCCTCACCTCGCCGGGACTCTCGGTGATCATCACCGCCATCGAGGAGGCGCGGCGGATCTTCGAACGGATGAACTCCTACGCCATCTACCGGATCAGCGAGACCATCCGGATCATGTTCTTTGTTGTCCTGGCCATGATATTCTTCAATTTCTATCCCATCACCGCCATCATGATCATCCTGCTCGCCTTTCTCAATGACGTGCCCATCATGGCCATTGCCTATGACCACACCGGCCTGGAGAAGCGGCCGGTGCGCTGGAACATGCGGCAGGTCATCGTGGTGGCGACCTCCATGGGAATCGTCGGTGTGCTGGGCAGCTTCGGGATGCTCCTGATCGCCATCGACTGGCTGCACCTGGATGTTCCCCAGATCCAGACCTATGTCTTTCTGAAGATGGCCGTGGCAGGCCACCTGGTCCTGTTCGTGGCCAGGAGCAAGGAACACTTCTGGAAACGTCCCTGGCCAGCGCCGGTCATGGTCTGGTCGGCGGTGGTCACCAAGCTGGCGGCAACCCTGCTGGCCCGGTACGGATTCGGCTTCATCACCCCCATCACCTGGCCGGAGATCGCCCTCATCTGGACCTACTCCATCCTGTCGGCCCTGCTCACCGACGTGGTCAAGGTCCAGGCCTACCGGCACCTGCGGAGCCGGGCCGGCAGACATCGCAGTTTCCTGAAAAACATCACCAGATCGTTTACACCCAAAATCTTTTCCTGTCGCCGTCACTGATGTCTGACCATGGCAGCGGGTAAAAGTTCAGCAGCACGCCATCTGCACGCGCTCGCGGCTGACCGCACAGCGGGCTATAGACGGCCAGCCACAATCACGCACAGCTGACGTACTGCCGGACGTCTACCGGAACCAGCGACAATTCAAGGTGGTTGCCTATGGCGGCGAACTGTCGCCTTCCCGGCAGCGGGACTGCCGGCGGGTCGCCCTACCCCTCGATGTCAAATTTCAGCAGCGCCGGGATCTCCTCCGGGACCACGGGCGGGCTGAAAAGATAGCCCTGGATGATCTCGCAGCCGATGTCCCGCAGGAGCCGCAGTTGTTCCTTCGTCTCCACTCCTTCGGCAACCACGCTGTGGCCGAGGGCATGGGCAGCGGTGACAATGGCCTCCAGCAGGATCGTGGAGCCCCTGTCCCCCATCATGTCCATGATGAACAGCCGGTCGATCTTCAGGCAATCGATGGGCAGGTTCTTCAGCGATGCCAGGGAAGAGTACCCGGTGCCGAAATCATCCATGGCGATCTTGACGCCCATCCGCCGCAGTCTGTCAAAGATCCGCACCATTCCTTCCAGGTTCTGGACCATGCTCTCGGTGATCTCCAGCTCGAGGCGGGCGGCAGGAAAACCGGTCTTCTCCAGGACCTGTTCCACGGTGCGGCAGAGTTCCGGATCCCGGAAATGGACAGGCGAGATATTGACCGCAACCCGGAACGGTTCCATGCCCTGCTGCCGCCAGCGCATGCCCTGCCTGCAGGCCACCTCCAGGACCCAGTCGCCCAGGGGCTTGATCATGCCGATCCGTTCGGCGATGCCGATGAACTCCAGCGGCGAGACCAGGCCCATCTCGGGATGCCGCCAGCGGACCAGGGCCTCGACCCCCACCAGCCGGCCATCCCGGGCATCCACCTGGGGCTGGTAGTGCAGCTCGAGCTGGTCGCGGTCAATGGCCCGGCGCAGTTCCTGCTCCAGCCACAGGCGCCGTTCCGCCTCGGCGATGAGGCGGGGCTGATAAAAGGCAAACCGGTGTTTGCCCTCGGCCTTGGCGGCATACATGGCGCTGTCGGCGGCCCTGAGCAGTTCCTGCAGGGTCCCGCCGTCCTCCGGGAAATGGGCGATACCGATGCTGCAGCGGGGACGGAGTTCCCTGCCCTTCAGGGTCATCGGCCGGTTCACCTCCTGCAGGCAGCGGCCGGCCACGTCGGCCGCCACATACTGGTCATCGACATTGTCAACCAGGATACAGAACTCGTCCCCGCTGAGCCGGGCAACGAAATCCGAGCCCCGCAGCACGCCCTGCAGCCGCACCCCGATCACCTTGAGCAGTTCATCCCCTGCATTGTGCCCCATGCTGTCGTTGATATCCTTGAAGCCGTCCAGGTCGAGGTAGATCAGGGCGAACTGCTCCTGCCTGCGGCGGGCTGCCTGGATCACCCCTTCCATGTGTTTATAGAAATAGGCGCGGCTGGCCAGCCCGGTCAGGGTATCGGTATAGGCCAGTTGCCGGATGCGCCGTTCCGCGGCACGCTGCCGGGTGATGTCCTGGACCGTGCCCAGGACCACGTGGCTGCTGTCCGGGGCCAGGCCCATCTCCTGGTGGACGATGATGGCCGATCGGCCCTGGACCAGGAGACGGTATTCCGCGGGTTTCAGCGGCCCGCCGTTGACGCTGCCGGTGATGGCATCCAGGAGATGATCCCGATCCCGGGGATGGACGTGCCGGAGAAAATCCCCCAGGGAGGCACAGCAATCCGTTGTCGAGATACCCATCATCACGGCCAGGTAGTCCGAGACCGTCATCCGGTCGTGCACCGAGTCCCAGCGCCAGTAGCCAAGACCGGCGATCCGCTGGGTTCTCGCCATCTGCTCCCGGTTTTCCTCCAGGCTGCGCGCGGTGCGGCTGGCCCGTAACTGGAAACGGATCTGCTGCAGGAGAATGAAGTAGTTGACCGGCTTGCTGACAAACCCCGAGGCCCCGGCCTCGAATGCCCCTTCCACCGAGGCGGCATCCTCCAGGCCGGTCACCATCAGGATCTGCAGATGGCGCAGCTCGCGCATACCGGACAGCCGCCGGCAGACCTCGAAACCGTCCATGCCCTCCATCAGGGCGTCCAGGAGCACCAGGTCGGGGCGCTGTCGCAGTACCATGGTCAGGGCCTCCTCCCCGCCGCCGGCCTCCAGAACCCTGTATCCGGCCACGCCCAGGGACTCGGTCATGGTCATCCGGAACATCGGGTCATCGTCCACCACCAGAATGGTCGCGCCGGGGGCCGCTGCCCGGCCCTCTGCCAGGGCCGGAGCAGCCTCCTGCTCTCCGGTTTCGGATTCCAGGGCGGCCATGACCCTGGGCAGTTCCCGGCCAATGGTCTCCACCAGGTCGGGAGCGGCAGTGATCTCTCCGGCGGCGGCAGTTCTTTCCAGTTCGGCACAGAGATCTGCCAGTACCCGCGCGCCAAGGTTGGCGCACCCCGATTTCATCCGATGGGCGATCAGGCGGACCTGTTCGCTGTCACCCTTCTCGACGGCCGCTGTCAGGCCAGCCAGGTCACGGGGGGCCTGCTGCTGAAAATGCTCCACCGCCCTTGCCAGGATATCCGTGCCGCCGGCCTGTCCCAGGTCGCGTAACTGCTGGAGGGCAGAGGTATCGAGGAGCTGCGGGGACGCCTGCTCCTCCTCCTCTGTCCGCCGCTGTCCGGATACCTGGTGCCGGCGGGAGGGCAGCCAGCGGGCAAGGATGTCGGCAAGCTGCTGCTGAGTAAACGGTTTGCTGAGATAGCTGTCCATGCCGGCGGCCCGGCACCGCTGTTCGATCCCCTTCTGTACATCCGCGGTCAGGGCGATCACCGGCACCGGATGCCGCCCCAGTTCCCTCTCCAGCCGCCGCAGATCCACGGTGGCGTCGAAACCATCCATCTGTGGCATGTGACAGTCCATCAGCACCAGGTCATACTGTTTTTCCCGCAGGGCGGCCAGGGCCTGCACCCCGTCTTCCACCACATCGGCCCGGCATCCCAGGGCAGTGAGCATGCCGATGGTCACATCCTGGTTGACGCTGTTGTCTTCGGCGAGCAGGACATGGGCGCGGAACACCGGCCGTTGCGCCATGTGCTCTGCTGCCGCCACCTTCTCTCCCAGCAGATCGCGGAGACAGTTCAGCAGTTGCCGCTGCCGTACCGGCTTCTGGAGAAAGCGGGCGATGCAGGACTCGCCGGCAACCGTCCCGGCCCCATCGACGGCGGAGCTGAGCATCACCATCTGCAGTTCCGGGATGGTGTCGTCCCGGTGGATATGGCGTGCCAGCTCCAGACCGTCCATGTCAGGCATGTGCAGATCCAGCAGGGCAATCCGGAATGGATCGCTCTCCCGGCCCGCATCCCGCAGCATGGACAGGGCCTCTTCACCGGAGCTGGCCAGGCTGTTGCGCATACCCCAGGCAGTGACCTGGGAGTGGAGGATCTCCCTGTTGACGGCGTGATCGTCCACTATCAGCAGCCGGACCTCCCGGAAGGCGGCAGGATGACTGAGGCCATGGTCGCCCCTGTCAATGACGGCAAGCTCGATGGTGAAGCTGAAGCAGGCACCCTCCCCGGGCATGCTGCGGAGCATGATCTCGCCCCCCATCATCTCCACCAGCCGCCTGGAGATGGCCAGGCCCAGGCCGGTGCCGCCATGGCGCCGGGTGGTGGATCCATCGGCCTGACTGAAGGCATGAAAGATCCTTCCCTGCTGCTCCAGGGGGATCCCGGGGCCGGTGTCCGAGACCTCGAAGGTGATGGCCTGCCGATCCCCTTCTCCGGCCACGAGCCGTACCCGCAGCCGCACCTCGCCCCGGTCCGTGAACTTGACCGCATTTCCCAGCAGGTTGACCAGGATCTGCCGCAGTCTGAGCGGATCCCCCCTGACCAAGTCCGGCAGGTCAGGCGGCAGGTTCAGTACCAGTTCCAGTCCCTTACGCCGGGCCTGGCTGGTGACCAGCTCCAGGGTGTCCTCCATCAGCTCCCTCAGATCGAAGACCTCCTCGTGTAACTGCAGCTTGTTGGCCTCGATCCTGGAAAAATCGAGGATATCATTGATCACCCCAAGCAGGCTCTCGGCCGAGCGATGGGCTGTTTCGGCCAGGCGGCGGGCACGGACATCCAGGCCGCAGTCGAGCAGCAGCTCGGTCATGCCGAGAACCCCGTTCATGGGCGTGCGGATCTCGTGACTCATGGTGGCAAGGAATTCGCTCTTGGCCTGGCTTGCCGCCTCTGCCGCCTTTCTCGCCGTTTCCGCCGTCTCCATGGCCTCCACCAGGCTGCGGGTCCGTTCCGCGACCTTGTGCTCCAGCTCCTGCCGGTAGGAGGCCAGCTTGTTGTCCCGTTCCTGGATCTGGCCCAGCATGTCGTTGAAGTTGGCGATGATGGTGCCGATCTCGTCCCGGTCGCCCGGCTGCAGGCGGAGACTGAAATCCTGGGTGTTCGAGACCTCCTGCATGCCGGCCAGCAGTTCCCGGATGGGTGTTGAAATACGCCGGTGCAGACGGCTGGAGAGCAGGTAGACCCCCCACATGATCGCCAGCCAGAGAAACGAGATGATGGCCAGGTAGACGAGGATCCGTTCGTAGAGCGTTTCGAGGCTGACATCCAGCCAGATGAAGCCGAGATAGTCGTTGTCCAGGAATATGGGCCGGACGATATCGATCTCGTGGCCGTCTATGGTGTACTGCAGGGTCCGTATACTGGCGGCCCAGCGCAGCCACGGGCTACCCTGGTGCCGCGGCTGACGGTCCGTGCCGTCATCCCTGGCATAGGTGGCAAACCTGGTGCCGTCGGCCAGGAAGAGCGAGGCGCTGAGTACCGAGGGCTCGGATCGCAGGGATGCGAGCAGCTTGTCGGCTGTTGCCTGGTCGTCAAAGGCCAGGGCGGCCGTGGAATTGGTGCCGATGAACTCGGTCAGAACCCTGGCCCGTTCCAGCAGGGTCTGCCGGTAACTGAAGAACTCGATGCTCAGAAAGGCGATCGAGGTGACCAGCAGGGCCAGGCCGCTGGTCAGGAGGATCATTCGCCGGAGCTTGCCGGCAATACCCGGGTTGGCGACACGCTTCACCTGCCACCTCCGTCGGGGCTGTCCTTGACGATGGTGGCAAGCTGCAGCAGAGGGGCGGCGACCTTGAGGCCGGCTTCCTGGGCCCGGTGCAGGTTGATCCTGAACCCCACCCGCCTGCCGTGGCGGACGAACTGGATCATGCCCCCCCTTTCCGCGAAGCCGCTGCAGTCACCGATGGTCAATACGGCCTGGTCGGCCAGGGTTCCGGTGATCGGCCCGACAAACGCCTTCTTGGAATCACTGATGAACAGCATCTGACAATTCCGGTTGATCTCCCGCGACTGGCTGAAGCGATGGATGGTGATGGGAAGGCCATTGACGGTTCTGCCCTCCAGGGCGTCAAGGGCAGGACCGAAGTCATCCCTGCCCAGGAGACAGACCCCGAAGGTGTCGTCGGGACGGCGATCCCGTCCATCCGGCCACCGGACAAACCTGGTCAGTTTGTAGATCAGGGCGGCCTTGAGCGCGTACTCGCTGGCACCCGGCCCGGCAGACACCGGCCGGGACAGACCCAGGAGCAGGAACACGAGGCAGGGGATCAGCAGGCGCTGCAGGCCGGGGCATTCTCTCCCGCCCCGCCACCGCATGCGGGATGGCCAAGGTGAACAGTACAAGGGATCTCCACCTAGAAATTCAGGCGAACCATGGCATACAATGATCGCTCCACCTCTGTCTCCTGGTACAGGTTTTCACCGATGAATTCAAGATGACGGCCGTGGTTGAGGTTCTGCCCGACCAGGGAGATCTCCACCCGGTCGACCGGCCGCCAGGCAAGGCGGGCATTGAAACTCGTGTACCCGGGGACCAAACCGGTCCAGGAATAGCTGCTCTTTTCCAGCTCACCGATATGGTAAAGCCAGAGGTCCAGGCAGAACCCGTGTCCCAGGTCCATCATGGAACGGAGAGAGAACTGGTGTTTCGGGCTCGAGCCTTCGACCACCTGGTCGGAAGTCGACAGGTCACGGGAGTCGTCATCCAGGGAGGCGGAGACATCCAGGAAACTGTAGTTTCCCTGGAGCCGCCACCACTCCAGGGGACGCCAGTCCAGGCTCACCTCCAGCCCCCAGGTGCGGGCAGACATCCTGTTGCCGAACACGCTGTCGGCAAGCGGCATGGTGGGATCGACCTGTTCAAACGTCTGCAGGTTATCGTAATCATTATAGAACATGGAGATATCCAGAGAGATGTTGTCCCGGGGCTGGACGCGGTACCCCAGTTCCCAGGCAATGAGGTCCTCGGAAGTAAAGTCATCGTTGCCATGGACGCGGGAGACCGTGGGCGTGAAATCGGGCGGCAAGGAGAAAATCTGGCTGATGATACTGGAATCGGCCTCCAGCCGCGAAGGGGTACGCACCGCCCGGGAAACCGCTCCCCAGAAGGTACTCTGCCCGTTCACCCTCCAGACCAGGCGGGCCGTGGGCTGGACCTCGAAACCGGTATAGTCGTTATGCTCGAACTTTGAGCCCAGGATCAGGCGCAGGGTATCGGGCAGGAGCTGGATCTCGTCCTGGAGGAAGGCACTCAACAGGTTGAGGGACCTGCTGTCCGGCAGAAAAGAGACCATGAAGGAATTGTCGAAATCATCACGGACCAGGCGGTACCCCAGGCCCCAGACCAGGTCGTGATCGGGCAGGGGCTGGAACTGGTGCTGAAAATCCAGGTCCAGGGTGTCGTGGGTCTGGGTGATAAAGACCTCCGAGCGCCTGGTGTGGTCGTAATAGACCTGCAGGCTGGCCGCGGCGGTATCAGAGATCCGGTGGTCCCACTTGCCAAGCAGGTTCATGCCGGACGAGTCAAAGGAATCGGGCACGGCAGGCTCCAGGAAAAACGGGCCATAGACACTGCTGGCCGGATCGTCCGGATCTTTCCAGAGGTTGACCAGCTGATGTTCGTCAGCGGTATAGGCATCACCCTGCAGGGTCCACTGCTCCCCCGTCCCGACATGGCCATCGACCCGGAATCCCGCGCTCAGCCGCTGCCAGTGGTCACCGGCATCATCGCCAAGGTCGGGAGACCAGGAGTCGTCACGGTTGGTGTACCTCAGGTAGATGCGGCCATCGGCCCGGTCTCCCAGGGGTGAACCGTAGCGCAGCCCGGCAAAGGACCTCTCCTCGTTGCCGCCGCCGGCCACGGCAAGGCCGCCCAGGGTGCCGGAGGCCTGGCGGGTGATGATATTGATCACCCCGTTGACCGCGTTGGCGCCCCAGACGCTCGCCCCCGGTCCGCGGATCACCTCGATCCGGTCGATATCCTCGAGCATGGTGTCCTGGGCGTCCCAGTAGACGCCGGAATAGGAGGGGCTGTAGACGGTGCGGCCGTCGATCATCACCAGCAGCTTGTTGGAAAACTGGCTGCCGAACCCCCGGCTGGTGATGACCCACTTGTTGGCATCGATGCGGGCGACGTGGATTCCCGGCGCCATGCGCAGGGCCTCGGGTATGCTGGTCACCCCCGACCGGCGGATATCCTCGGCCGTGATGACGAAAACGGCCGAGGCCACCTCGCTGAGCCGCTGTTTTTTCTTGGAGACCGAGACCACCTGCAGGGAGAGCAGATCCTCCAGGGGAAGATCCATGTACTCTTCCACGGACGTTGCGGCAAGAGCGGGAGCCGCGATGCCAAGCAGGGCCACCATTGTGAAGATGTATGGAATCCCCCGTGCAATACCCCTCTGCTGTCTTCTCATGACGCACCTGCAATCTTGCTCGTTTCCCCTGAACCGATGGGGATTTTCGTACAAGTTCGGCTAGTTCCAGGTAGTTATCGATAGCGCCGAACTCTTGCGTAGTATTGTCCCGCTGCCGGTGCATGCATTCCGAACAACGGCCGGGTCATGCAACAGGCTGCTCAGTGTATTGTCCGTGAATTGGTATCCATTGTCAAGAAAGCAGAAAATGTGGGGCAATTCAGTGGAAATCCGGAAACATCAGGAGATGGCTGGAGGAGTCAGACCCTGTTGGCGGAAAGAGACGGTGGCAAGGGGAGAGTGGGAAAACCGGCGGCCCTCCCCGGCGTATCCGGAGAGGGCCGTCAATGGTATCCCGGCCGGTGCGCGGCCTGGAATCGGGCAGTGAATGTTTACCTGCGAAAGTTGAAATGATAGCGGAAGGTGGCCGGATCGAGCCAGTCCAGCACCCGGTTGCCGATCTCGGCATAGGGATAGCCGAAGGTGTTGAGCGGGGGACCCTGCTGGGGCGGGTTGAGCCGGATATCCCGGCCCACGGCCAGTTGGACGCGGTAGGGATCCCAGGCGCCCCAGAAATAGTCCCGGTATTCCCTGGTGCGGGGATCATCCAGGGTCAGGTTGTACTTGAGCATCATCTTGCGGACATCGGCGGGATCCACGGGCACCCAGCCATAGCCGGGCAGGTAGAACTCGGCCCAGCAGTGCTGCCAGGTGGTGATATCCTGGACATCCTTTTTTCCCTGGCGGATACCGAAGATCTCCCGGGCCGGCACACCGGCGGCCCGGCACAGGGCCACGAAGACCGAGTGGATGTCCGTACACTTGCCGCCGGGCCGTTTCAACAGGGCACAGACATTGCCGGCGCCGCAACCGCGGGTCTTGGGATCCCGGTACATATTGTCGCAAATCCAGTCATAGATCGCCCTGGCCCTGGCCAGGACCGTGGTCTTGCCGCGGGTGATCTCTTGGGCCAGTTCCCTGACCTTGCCGTCGATGGGGCCGAGGCTGGTGGGGGCAAGATAGCGGGCAAAGTCTGCCCGGTTCCACGCACCCTCCCTGGCGGGAAAATCGCGGCGGACCACCTCCTTGCGCTCCACGTGGAAGGTGAGGGTCAGGCGGCGGCTGGTGGCGCCCGGTTTCCAGCGGGCATAGAGAATGGGGGTCGAGTAGACCCGGTCCGAGTAGACCGCGGACTCGGCATAGTCTCCCGTGACCCGGATATCGGTGATCAGCTGGTTGCGGTCCGAGAGGGGATAGGGGACCCACAGCCGTGCCTCCTGGCCGGGATCATGGCCAGAAAGGTCGAACTCCATGGTGATGGTGCCGCTGCTCCTGCCCGCCGCGAGTGCTGCGGCCGGCAGGAACAGGATGCAGAGGAACAGGAGCAGTTGTCGTTTCATCTTCATACAGTTTCTCCTTCTTTTTTGAATAAATACAGCCGTCATGCCCCAACAGCACAACAAAGCATGACTTTCCGCCGCAGGCGGCACAAAGACTCCCGGCCTTCTGCCCTACCCCTTGGCCACTCTGACGATTTTCACCCGGGTGGAACTGAAATCCGGGATACCGCCGATGAGATCGACCAGCGGCGTATTGCCGAGACGGGCATCCAGGCGCGAGACCATGTTGGGATTGAGGCCGGCGCCACGCTTCGGATCCGGCACCAGGCCGTGGTCATCCGTGACCGCGGGTCCGCCGAGGAAGACCTGTGCCGCCTCTGCCACCTCCAGTCTCGAGGCGCCATGCTGGGTGTGGCCGTAGTGGAAGGAAACGGCGACGCAGCCCCGCCGTACCAGCCGGCCGGTGCGCACCCTGCCGCAGATACCCCCGGTATTGCTCCGGGAGACCAGGCATACCCTGTCACCGTTTTGCAGGCCAAGGTCCCGGGCATCGTCAACGTGCATGACCACAAAGTTCTCCGGCACCAGTTCCATGGTCCAGCGATGGCACGTTGTCCTGGACTGGGTGTGGACGTTCATCTTGTGGGTGACAAGGGCAAAGGGATAGTCCTGATCACTCTCGGCCAGAATGCGGCCGGCAGCATCGGCGGGAGGCTGCCAGCAGAGGGTTCCGGAAAAGCGCTCCCCGGTCAGGGCGTTGCGAGTGGCGGCCAGTTCCTCGTTGTAGAGCACCACCCGCCTCACCCCATGCCGGAAGCGTTGACCGGCAAAGACCTGTTCATAGGGCTGAAACACCCCGCCCCGGGCCAGGAGATAACAGGTCTGCCGCCACTGGCGCGGTGTCAGCCGGTCCCGGAACCTGGCCACGGGATAGTTGCTGTTGACAAATTCCTGTTCCTCTGCCGTGGCCTCCGGCAGAGCGGCATTGGCGGCGATGTTGGCAAAGGCGGGGACATAAAAATCCTCGGCCCGTTGCAGGGAAAAGAATCTGCCGTCGCGGGCGGGGATCGCCTCTTCCCCGAAACCGGGCAGCCCGGCCCGCCGGGCCAGATCGACAAGAAAGGTCTCCAGGCAGTAGGGCCGGCCATCTGCGGTGGCGCCGGTCAGCGGTTCGATACAGGGCGTGCGGACCCCGGTGAACCGCAGGGCCGGGGCATGGGGCGTGAGCCAGCCGTAGTGTCCCTCCACATAGGTGACGTCGGGGACAATGTAGTCGGCATAGAGATTGGACTCGTTGATGCACGTATCGATGGAGACATGAAGCGGGATACGGTCGCCATCCATGAACGTCTGCCGGAACCTGTAGCCGCCCGGGGTGGAGTAGAGGGGATCATAGAAATAGGTGAACAGGATACCGCAGGAATAGGGATAGCCGGCATCGATCCCGGCCAGGGTCTCGACACTGAGCCCGCCCTTTGTGAAGGCGAACCAGGGTCGGGTGGCGGGGTAGCCGCTGCCGGTGGCCTTTTTCCTGCGGCGAAATTCGCTACTTTCTTCGTATCGGGCCTTTTCGCGGGAAATCCTGATCCCGGCGGGGTTGCGCCGGCCGGGAAACCTCTTCAGATCATAGAGCCCTGCCAGCGGATTCGCCGCCCCCCCGCCGGAACTCATATAGCCGCCGCGCATCTCCACACTGCCCACCAGGCAGCTGAGCATGGCCACGGCAAAGGCGGCATGGGTGCCGCCGGCATAGTTGCCGGCCCCGTGGTACTGGCAGACCGCGGCCCGGGTGCCATGGGCGGCGAACTCGTCGGCGATCCGTTCGATGCTGGCCCGGTCGATGCCGCAGAAGCGGGCATACTCGTCCATGGAATGGGCCATGACTCCCTGCCGCATCATCCTGAAGGCAGTGGCGACCCGTATCTGCCGACCGTCCGCCCCCTTCACGCTCACTGCTTCATCCAGCAGGGCCCGGTCAACGGCGTCAAAGGGCACCGGCATGGACGCAGGCCCGAGCACCACCCAGCGTCCGTCCCTCCTGCCGGTGTCGCCGGAGCGCAGGTGGTGCATGCGGAGAAAGGCGCCATTGTCCGGATGGTCCGGGTCGTCGATGACCAGGTGGGTGGCGTTGCAGTAACAGCCATGGCCCAGGGCGGCCGCCGCCGACGGATTGGGGGCTTCCAGGTAGTTCCGATTGAAGGAACCCTTCTCGATTATCCGCCGGATCATGGCCATGGCCAGGGCGCCGTCGCATCCGGGCCTGACCGGCAGCCAGTCATGGGCATGGACCGAGGCGTTCTGGGCCCTGGGATCGATGATGACGAACTTGACCTCGCCACGGGCATGTCGTCTGGCTATGGCCGCGCCATAGGTATTGATCCCGGGCTGCAGGGCCTCATAGATGTTGGCGCCAAAGACCAGGATGTAGCTTGCGCCCCACGGGTCGGCCTTGAGCTCCACCTGCTTTTTCTCGGTCAGGGCCAGGTTGCCCATGCGGAAACCGAGGCCGCAGATATCGGTGTGGCCGATCCGGTTGATGGAGCCCATGCCATGCTTGACGAACCGGTCAATGAACTCCTTTCTGCCGCTCTGCATCCTGCCGGACATGAAGACAAAGCGGTTGCGGACCGGCCCCAGTTCCGGCGCCTCCGGATCCAGGGGCGCATCACTGTCCAGATCCCGCAGACCGGGGACATGCCGGTCTTCGCCCAGGTGCGCGAACAGCCTGCCGCCGTCGGTCACCTCGGCGATGAGTTGCTCCCAGGAAATAGGTTCAAAACGACCAGATCCCCGTGGACCTGATCGTTTCAGGGGCCGCAGGATGCGGTAGGGATTGTAGGCAGCGTTGATGCTGTCATGGGCCTTGGCACAGACCGGACTTGGCCGGTCCAGGGTGCGGCTCACCGGTGTGTCATAGGGGAGAGGTGTTCCCTGGTGGTTGTAGGGATGGTAGGGATTGCCGGAAAAGGTCTCCAGCCTGCCATCCCGTACCAGGGCCCGGTTGCCGCAGCGGGCATTGCAGCCCAGGCAGACCGAGTGGACGATCCGCACATCACCGTCGTTCCGGGCCACCGGTGCCTGCTGGACCGCCCGCGGATCACCGCCCCTGCCGGCATCACGGACGGCACCTGCCGTTGCCGCCGGCAGCAGCGAGGCCCCTGCCAGGGCAACGGTGGTTTTGAGCCAGGCGCGCCGGCCATGGGAGAAATCCTGTCCTGTGCTGTTGTCACCCTTCATGAGCCCACCTCTGTCCGTGTCCGGGCACCGGCCTGCCGGCGACGCACATAGAGTACATTGGGACCCGTGCCCAGCTCCGGCCGCCGCACCCGGAAACTGTGATTCCGCAGGCAGGAGGCGAACTCGCCCCGGGGATCGTTCCGGTCGCCGAAGAGACGGGCCCCTGCCGAACAGGCCTCGACACAGGCCGGCACCTGCCCCCGCTGCACCCGGTCCAGGCAGAAATCACACTTGTCCACCCTGCCGCCGAACCTGGGATCAGCAGACCGGGCATCATAGGGACAGGCGGCAATGCACGCGCCACAGGCCGTGCAGCGATCCCAGTCTGTCACCACGATACCGCTGGCCAGCTTGAAGGTCGCCCCGACCATGCAGGCGGCGACACAGGGCGGATCGTCACACTGGTTGCACAGCACCGGGGTGAAAACGCAATGGCCGCCCGGTCCCGAATCCTCTTCCCCTATGAGCAGGTGGGTATTGAAATACTGAGGCGCTGTACCGGTGTAGACCTTGCAGGCAATCTCACAGGAACGACAGCCGGTGCAGCGGTCCTGATCGATGATCATGGTCAGCCGGACCGGCCTGGATCCGGCGGCGGTACGCCCCGGTTCCGCGGCCCCAGTGGCCGCGCCCAGGGCCAGCACACCGCTGCCGATGAGAAATTCTCTCCGTGTGGTCATGATTCCTCCTTTCTGTCCCCTGCCCCCTGCCCCCTGTCACCTGGCACCTGGCACCTGTCACCTGGCACCTGGCACCTGGCACCTGGCACCTGGCACCTGGCAGCAGACGCCCATATAGCACAGGAAAACCTATAACACCAACAGGTAATTCCTATGTCTCATCCTTCGGGTATCGCCATTTCTGATCCCGGTCGGGGTCCGGCCAGGTGGTGATCCTGTGTCCAGGCCTTCTCTTTCAGGCCGGTATATGCTACTCTGACACCGGGATCCCGGGTCAACGTTCAGCAGCACGCCATCTGCACGCGCTGACGGCTGCCCGCCGGCGCCCGGCTGCCCACTGACCGCCATATCACCACACGCACCTGAAAAAAAGGAGGAAACCCCGATGAAAAAACTCACCATACTTGTATTGATCCTGCTGCCGCTCCCGGCCCTGGCCCAGAATTTTCCGGGGATGAACATGAACGGCCAGGACATGCAGAACATGATGCTCCAGGTCCAGAAGGCGCAGGCCTGCATGGAGCAGATCGACCAGGGCAGACTGCAGGCCCTTGCAGAGGAAGCAAAACGGTTTGATAAAGAGATCAGAACCCTGTGCGCGGCCGGCAAACGGGACCTGGCCGAGAAGAAGGCGATTGCCTATGGGAAGAAGATGGCCGCCAATCCCCTCCTCGGGGAGATGAAAAAATGCACGGAAATGATGCAGGGCATGATGCCGGAGATGATGAGCAACATGATGCCCGACGTGGAGCCGGAGGTCATGAAGGACCAGGACAGCACCTCGCCCCGCCATATCTGCGACAGCCTGTGAGGGCCCGCAATCTTTGATCAGAGGTAAAAGTGTCCGTCTTTTGAGGTGGTTGCCGATAACGGTGAACTATTACGATCAGAGGAGATGCAGGGTAAGGAGGCTGATGACCGTATACCGGGCCAGTTTGCCGGTAAGGACAAGGAGAAGAAACTTTATCACCCCCACCCGCAGCACTCCGCCGACCAGGCAGAGCGGGTCGCCCACCACCGGCAGCCAGGAAAAGAGCAGCGACCAGCTGCCATAGCGGTCGTAGAACCGGTGCGCCCTGGCCAGTTCCCGCTCCCCCAGCCGCAGCACCCGGCCGATGAGGAAAGGGCCTCCCTTGAGGCCGATCCAGTAGGTGGTGCAGGCGCCAAGGGTGTTGCCGGCCGTGGCCGTGGTCACGGCCAGGACCGGATCGGCACCCTCCAGGAGCAGTGCCAGGAGCAGCCATTCCGAGCCCAGGGGGATAACGGTGGCGGCCAGAAAACTGAGGAGAAAGAGGGCCGGGTAACCGTGCTGGAGAAAGAGTGCTTCCACTGGGAATTCCGTGTCGTGGGCCGGAAGAGCGGCCGGCCCTGAGCCAAGGCCGGCCTCGAGGCTGCCGCATGGTATATACCACAGATCCTGGCGGGAACAACCGCAAAGATCGTCCTCACCCGGTGACATCCTCAGAAACAACGGGAGAACTTCAGGCAGGAGAGGGACCATGGCCACCATCATCACCATTGCAAGTCAGAAAGGCGGTGTCGGCAAGACCACCACGGCACTCAACCTGGGCTATGGCCTGAGCCGGGCCGGGAAAAAGACCCTGGTGGTGGATGGCGACCCGCAGGGCGGACTGAGCGCGGCCTGTAACCTGAAGAAAAGGACAGCACGCGGCCTGCTGCATCTTCTCAAAGATGCCAGCGCCGGAGACAGCCCATCGGTCTCCGGCCTCTACCACGAGTCCCTCTCCATCCTCGGCAACGGGGTCATCACCGGTGCGGACACCGCATTCTTTGAAGACGCGGCCGCAGAGGGGCGGTTGGCAGAGATCCTGGCCGGGCTTGCGAAGGGATACGACTACATCCTCCTCGATGCTCCGGTGGGGGTGGGTGCTGTTGTCAGATCGCTCCTGGCCGCCTCTGACAGGTACCTGATCGTCATCAACTGCAAGGCAGGCACCATGAAGACCCTGCCCCGCCTGATGCGGACCGCGGACTGGGTGAAAAAAAAGGTCAATCGCGACCTGGAATTCCTCGGGGTCCTGGTGAACATGTATGATCCTGCCAGCGCCCCGGAAAAAAAGATCTACACCTACTTCAAGTCCAGCCTGGCCCGGAATTTCTTTTTCGATACCGTGATCCCCCTGGACGAGCGCTTTGAAACCGCCAGCTTCAGGGCTCTTCCCGTGGCCATGCTCCAGGAGTGCGGGGAGGTTCTGTCGTTCCAGGAGGCCCTGGCAGCGGAACTGCTGGCAAAAACGGACGATGTCCCGGATCCTGCCGCAGGGGACCTGCCCGCAATCCGGGAGGATGGAGACGATCTCTTCACTGAACTGCTGGCAGAACTGTGCGAGAGCAACGGCTACAATGGCGCCCTGCTGGCCGACGAGATGGGGTTTCCCCTCACCACCCACAACTGCGCCATTGCCTCCGATGCCATGGCGGCCTTCACCTCGGTCCTGGGCGACACCCTCGAAAAGGCGGAAAGTGTCCTGGACCAGGAGGATGCCAACAACATCACCCTGGAGATCAATGAGTGCGACATGATCGGTCTGCATCGCTTCAGGGCGCTGAACAGCACCTGTTTCCTGCTGGTCCACTGCCCCCGGGCCGCCGCCTTTCCGGGCAGCATCGAGATGACGGCGGCCGAAATCAGGGTATTCTGTTCATCTGAGATCCGGGTGATCATCGCCTCCTGTCTCCTGACCAGCCCGCAGAGCTGGATCTCGATCTTTTTCCGCCTGCTGACACTTGCCAGGATATTGCTGATCGCCCACAGCATCTCCTTCTCGTCACGGCTCTGGGCATGTCCCCTGCGCAGGTAGAGCGTCAGGCCCCCCCAGCATGTCGTCACCGGCACAGATGGTGACACAGGAATGGCCATGGGGGCCCTCCCTCCGGCCGGATGACATGCAGATGGTCCACGGAGGCCGAATACTGGATCTGACCGGTGAGCGCGGCCCTGCCACATTGGCAGGACCCCAGGGGCATCTTTGCACGGTCGTGCCTGCCTACGGCAAGGGCCTTGTCTTTATCGTCTGCCAGGACTAGAGTGGGGGCATGCACCAGCACTCCCACGACCATGCCGTCCGCAATGACCGCTGGCTGCTGCTCGCCATCGGGGTCAATGTCCTTCTGACCCTGGCCCAGGTGGTCGGCGGTATCCTCTCCGGCAGCCTGTCGCTCATCGCCGATGCCCTGCACAACTTCAGCGACGCCGGCGCCCTGCTCATTGCCTGGACGGCCCGCCGCATCGGCAGGCGACCGCCGGATGCGCTCCGGACCTTCGGCTACCGGCGGGCCGAGGTCATCGCCGCCCTGGTCAACCTGGTCACCCTGGTCCTGGTCGGCCTCTACCTGCTGGCCGAGGCAGTGCAGCGCTTCTTTGAACCCCAGGTCATCGAGGGCTGGATGGTGGTGATCGTGGCCGCTGTCGCCCTGGTCGTCGACCTGCTGACCGCGCTGCTGACCTGGAAGATGTCGGCCCACAGTATCAACATCCGGGCCGCATTTCTCCACAATGTCTCCGACGCCCTGGCCTCGGCAGGCGTCATCCTTGCCGGCACCCTGATCCTGCTCTACCGCTGGTACTGGACCGATACCCTCCTTACCCTGCTCATTGCCGGCTATGTCCTCCACCAGGCTGCCGGTCTCCTGCCGCAGACCGTGCGTATCCTGATGCAGTCCACACCTGACGGGCTGTCGGTTACGGAGATGGTCGCCGCCATGGAGGACGTGGCCGGGGTCGTCAACGTCCACCACGTGCATATCTGGCAGCTCGACGAGCAGGCCAATGCCCTGGAGGCCCATGTGACGGTCACGGATTTCGACCGGGCCGAGGAAATCAAGGCAACACTCAGGAAACGGCTCGCAAGCCGCTTCAACATCACCCACTCAACCCTGGAGCTCGAGGCCGGGCCCTGCGGCAGCCCGGAGCACAGCGACTAGGCCACAGGGCCAGAGGATCTGGAAAGATTGCCCGGATCCACGGCCAGGACCTCGGCTGTGGTCTGGTCGGCAAACCTGCGAAAATTTTCTGAAAACATCCCGGCCAGCCGTGCCGCCTGCCGGTCGTAGGCGGTCGGATCATCCCAGGTGGAGCGCGGATTGAGCACCCGGTCCGGCACACCGGGACAGTGGCGGGGGACCATCAGGCCGAAAAAGGGTTCCCGCTCCAGGGGCACATCGGCAAGCAGCCCGTCCAGGGCGGCATTGACCATGGCCCGGGTATGGGCGATGGAGATACGGCTGCCCGTGCCGTAGGGACCGCCGCTCCAGCCGGTATTGATCAGCCAGACCTCCGCATCGTGGGTCGCCAGTTTCCTGCCCAGCAGCTCGGCATACCGCATGGGGTGCATGGGCATGAAGGGCGCCCCGTAGCAGGCGCTGAAAACCGGGCTCGGCTCGGTCACTCCCCGTTCCGTGCCCGCGACCCGGGCCGTGTAGCCGGAGAGAAAGTGGTACATGGCCTGCTCGCGGCTCAGCCTGGCCATGGGCGGCAGGACACCGAAGGCGTCCGCGGACAGAAAGATGATGGTCTGCGGATGGCCGCCCACTCCCTCCAGGCTGGCATTGGGGATGGCGCTGATATGGTAGGAGGCGCGGGTATTCTCGGTAAAGGTGTCATCGTCCAGGTCCACCCGGCGGCTGCGCGCGTCCAGGGCAACGTTCTCCAGGATGGTGCCGAAACGGCGGGTGGTGGAGTAGATCTCAGGTTCGGCCTCGGGCGAGAGCCGGATCAGCTTGGCATAGCAGCCGCCCTCGAAGTTGAAGATCCCCTCCTCGCTCCAGCCGTGCTCGTCGTCGCCGATCAGGGTGCGCGAGGCGTCGGCGGAAAGCGTGGTCTTGCCGGTGCCGCTCAGGCCGAAGAAGAGCGCGGTCCGGCCACCGGGACCGATGTTGGCTGAACAGTGCATGGGCAGCACGTTGCGCGGCGGCATCAGGAAATTCATCACCGAAAAGATCGATTTCTTGATCTCGCCCGCATAGCTGGTGCCGCCGATCAATATCAGCTTCTTCCTGAAATTGAGGATAATAAAGGTCTCGGAGCTGGTGCCGTCCAGGCTGGGCGAGGCATGGAAACGGGGCGCGTCGATGACCGTGAACTCCGGCACGTGGACCCGCTGTTCCTCCGGCGAGGCCTGGATGAACATGTTGCGGGCAAAGAGGCTGTGCCAGCCGTACTGGGTGATGATCCGCACCGGCAGCCGGTGGGCGGGATCGGCGCCGGCAAAGCAGTCCTGGACAAAGAGATCCTGGGTCTGCAGGTGCATGCTCATGCGCCGGTGCAGGGCATCGAACTGCGCCTCCGGGATGGGCCGGTTATTCTCACCCCACCAGATGAGATCCTCGGTATCCGGCTCCCGGACCACGTACTTGTCGTTGGCCGAGCGGCCCGTGTGGTGACCGGTGCGGACCACCACCGGCCCCAGGTGCGAGAGCCGTCCCTCGGAGCGGGTCAGGATCTTCTCGTACAGCCGGGCTGTGGGCAGGTTCCAGAACACATCGTTGAGATTTTCCAGGCCATGGTTCTCAAGGCCATGCGGACTGTGTTGCCTGGTGTACTCTGTCTTGTTCACGGCTTGCCTCCATTCTGATAGTTGATGTTGTCGCAAAAAGTCCGATCTTCTGCGTTGTAGCGGGTACGGCCAATGCTCGACGTACTCCATGTACGCCTCCGCATGGCCGACACCGCTACGCCTTGTATATCAAACTTTTATACTGAGCCATCTCTAAAAGGTGTTGAAAAGTATTCCCTAGAACCTGTTTTCAGCTCGATCGAGCTGCTAGGGACAGCTTGTTTTTGATTGTTCACCGTTATCCTGACTTGATTTT
>Ga0256840_1000372_pt1 | contig 46287 bp, 41 predicted proteins | sample 355202metaG_FD_185969 | JGI IMG/M metagenome (GOLD analysis project Ga0256840, IMG submission 185969) | Hydrothermal vent microbial communities from Mid Atlantic Ridge, Atlantic Ocean - 355-202 | ecosystem: Environmental > Aquatic > Marine > Hydrothermal vents | place: Atlantic Ocean: Mid...
CTGTTAGTTGATTGAATTTTATCTAACAAGGCGAGTTTTTAAAAGCCTGCCACACTCATTGTTCCGCTACGCTCCACAATGAGTGTGGCAATTATTTAACAATAACGTTGTGAAACTATACAATTAGGGGAATAATAATGATAAAACAGTTCTTAATGTTAGTGGGTGCACTGACAATAATGCCAGTATCAGCAATCAATTATAGAATACATCCAATAGTCACTACAAATGGTGGTATGGTTTATCAGGTAGATACCGATGAAGTTATCGCTTGGAATCCACAAGCTCCAGATATCAATGTGATTCATGCGGCTGCTATTCATATTGCTTCTCAACAATGTCCTGATGGTGGATTTGGTTGGCCGCATAATGATTGCACAACGACTTATCATAATATAACTTCGCCAATCCTTAATGGGATTCACGGTGCGTGGCAACAAACGGGTAATTCTGCTTACTTAGGCATTATGGTTAATGGTGGAAACTTTGATTTGTTGTCACAGTATAGTAATGGTGAGTCGCGATTTTCAACAGAAACACCTCTGTTTATGTGGAATCTCAGCCAAGCTTCAGCAGATACGACTTACACAAGTTTTGTTGAAACTGATTTTTTTAGTCAATTAGATGCCGTTACCTATGGTCCTGATGATTTAGGTACCAGTACATGGATAAATAGTGTGGTCGCTTATCGGCAAGGAACTTGGATAAACTTATTGCCTTGGGAATTTAAATCGTTACCCATGATGGCGATAAAACATGGTCGTTATCCTCAAGCAGAACTCTACGTGCAAGCAATCTTGGATGGTTTTAATGGCATGGATGACACCAGCCCTGACACTGTTTACAGCGATTTAATTGGTGTGGCTGGTGGTTTATGGGGATTATCTGTCATTAATCGTCAAAACTTTCCTGCGATTAACTCACCCTTGCACACTATTAACAGTTTGACTTCCATTCAACAGCTGGCTGATTTTCTCGTGAGTAAACAAAATGCCGATGGTTCGTGGTATTGGCATTCAAATTTAGCCACACCAGCTGAAAATGATAAAGACGTACAAACCACTGCTTATGCCATTATGGCTTTAATTAAGGTTAATCAACGCTTGCCTGTTGATTACTTGCCTGCCATAAATTTAGGCCAAAACTGGCTAGAATCCATGCAAGATCAATTTGGTGGTTTTCCAAGCTTTCCTGGTGGAGTCGAAAACACAGAAGTTGAAGCTGAAGCTTTATCGGCTTTAAGTTATCAGGTGATTGAGTACAGTGAATTGATGTTTGATGATGGCTTTGAATAAGAACTTAATCACGAAGTTTTAAAAAGTTGAATCATCGGAGTTTTTTTTGAAATAAATAAACAATCCAATCCACAACAAAACTGGAAACCAAATGGTTTTGGTTATAATTCCTGCTAATACGTAGGTAATAAATACAATTAATTTTGCTTGGTTTGAAAACTCTGCAACTTTTAATGAAATGAGTACAACTATCAAAAAGACTAAATCCAACCACATAGCAGTCATGGAAGGTTTATTTGCCGCCATTACCGTGATGGGTAAAAGCATTAAAAAGGATGCATTGAGTTTCATGGTTGAAAATTATAGCGTGACTGAACAAAATAATCAGCTTTTTTAAACGAGAAAAAATAAAACCCTAAAATAAATTTTAGGGTTTTATTAGTAATGCAACCAAATCCATGGTTACATAGGGGACATGGTTTTGGTTGCACTTATAAAAAAGAGGAAAATAAGTGCAACCAAAGGGTTAAAAAGTGTTTATGCTACTTTTTTAACTTCTTTTTTCATCTCTTTAACTAAAGAATCAACTTTTGAACTCAAGCTGTTGATGTCTTTAACTGTTGGGATGTCTAATTTTTTAAGAACTGACTCAATGCGTGTTTCAAATAAGTTTTCTACCTTATTGATTTGCTTGTCAGCAATTTTACGGATGCTGTTTATTCTTTTTTCTGCTTTACTTGAAACTTCTTTAACAACTTTATTAGATTTCTTTTCTAAAGTTTTGCCTTCTTTAATTAAAGAGTTATAAACTTTCAAAGATTCTTTTTGTGCCATTGATGCAACTCCAAGACCTGCTAACCATAAGTTGTTTACTGTTTTTTTAATATCGTTTTTCATGTTATTCACCTTTTGTTGAATGTGTTTGTTTGTTCGTTGTAGTGCATAATAGGGTCTCTTTCTAGAGCAAACACACTAAAAAAGGTTTTTTTTGAAAATTAATAAAAAAAAGTTAAATTAAGTTAAAATAAATACAAAAATGACTATTTATAATCTTTTGCAGAGGGAATATCTTTTATAAAAGAACTCTTGCTGTTTTTAAAGGATGTTGAGCTAGCATAATTGGTCCACAGCAATTGCCCACTGGTGGCATCAACAAAATAACCAAAGTTTGAAGGAGTTCCATGCAAGGTAGAAACACCCACAAATGCACCTCCTGATGCACTTGCCATTGCAGCTGCTGACAATAAACCAATGCCTATGTTTTTTATGGCAGAAACTTTAGGGCGGTTGGCTGTAATAATTAAAACGGCTGTTTTTTCAGGAATATCAACCGTTGCTAATAAACGAGCCGCTTCTTCTGTGGCAAAGCGGTATTTGTGAATGTTATCAGCCACTTTACGCGACACTGTACCATTAAGTAAATAAACAAGATTGGTCAGTTGATTGATATCATTATCACTCAAACCAATACTGCGCATAATAAAAGGAGGTGAAATATGATTGGGTTGCAATTCTTTATTTTTATAATGCTCAACAATTAAATCTGGATTATATAATAAGCCACTGGTTTTAAAAGATTTAGGTAAAATACCGTAGCCTTTGTTTTGCAATAACTGGCTCAAGCGGGCATAAATGCGGTCTTGTTGTTTAATATTATAATCCTCATCAAAATCCAACACCTTACCAATATCATCCTTAAGCGAAGTATAATCAATCAACAATAAGATGTGTTCAATCTGCACTTTACCCTCAGCAAAATTTTGATTGACGTAAGCCTTTTTTGTGGCACAAGAAGAAAGAACAAATAGAACAATAACAAAGATAAGTTTTTTCATGGATAGTGAAGTCAATATTATTAAATAAATAATTGTAACATAAACTCATGTAAACCATAATATTTTTAAAAGCAAAACCAAATGCTTGTTTAGGATGAGCTTCGCCCATTGACGATGTCTATCGGTCAGAGCAAACAATTGGTAAGTGGGATTTATCCCACTCTAAATTCAATATTTATAAAAAAGCGTCGGTTGAAACCGACAATCCAACAAAAGAAGTTATCGCACAGCGGTATAGCAAAAAGCAAAAACCAGATAAGTGCCTATCGTAAGGTGGGTTTACCCACCACAATATTAGCATATCCTAATCTATCCTAAGTTGCTAAAAAAATCTTGACAGATGAAATTGCAAAGATATTATAAAAGAGCAACTTGTTAATGGATATTGCCAAAATTTGACAAAAAGTGAGCTATCCCGCCACGAAAAACGACCGAATTGACCAATGACTTTTAACCACAGTTGCATTTATAAAATTTTTAAACATATTAAAAAATGGAGAAATAAATGAAACATAATAAAATCTTAAGTGCTTTAGGCATGGCTAGCACAGCACAGCACAGCACAGCACAGCACAGCACAGCACAGCACAGCACAGCACAGCACAGCACAGCACAGCACAGCACAGCACAGCACAGCACAGCACACTTAGACAACTTACTAAACGCTTAGTTCAAGTCACAGCTTTTACATTTTCATGTTTAGTTGTGTTGCCCAGTTTTGTACAAACGGCAGATGCGGTATCTGGATGTAATGCAGCTGGTTGCTTTAATGATGATGGTGATTTTGAAATTTATCCTATTGTAGTTACTCCACCTGTTGATGATCCATGGGATCCATGGGGAAATCCTGACCCAAACCCACCAACTTGTGATTATTTGGGTGATCCAGATTGTGATGAAGGAGATGATGGCGGAGGGAGTACTGGAGGAAGTAATGGAAATGAAGACGAGCAAGCTTGTTTAGCATGGTATGCTTTAAAAGATGAAGAATGTTTACTGGATCCAGTAGATCAATTTCACGCAGACTGGGATCCCTTTGGTTCTTCATTTCATAACTTGTTTAACTGGAGCTTTATACCTGGTTTGCCCTCCGGTGGCTTTCCTGATTTTGGTGCCCCTCTTCAAGTATATCAAAATATAATAGTGAGTGTAGCAAGAGCCTACTGGGTAGATCAAACAGAGGCTTCAATCAGTCAAGCCTATTGGGACGCTGTTGATGTTTTCTGCATAGGGTTTCCTCTTGAAACTACATTTTCTGCCGATAGGGCACAATGTTATAATCGAGCGTATAGTGTTTCACTCCGTTTAATACCATCTTTTTCTGATCATGCATTTACTATTAGCCAAGTTGAAAGATGGGGTATTACAGTTCAACATCTAAATTCCGGAAATCCATTTGCAAATTGGGCCGCGAATTTTTTAGGGGATATCAACAAAGTTAAACAATGTAAGATCTGGTTTGATGGAAAAGAACAAATTCCAGGTTGTGAATAATTAGTCATTAGGAGAAAATTATGAAATATATTAAAATAATAGCAGTAATATTTATTTTTTCGTTGGTTTATTTAATTAGTACAAGGAATGATTTGCCAATTGATTCTACTGATAAATATCTTACTCAAGAAAAAACTGGTAATAGAGTCATTAAAAAAGACGTTGTACTAAATAAGACAAAGAAGAAAGTGATTCATAAAAAGTTAAAAAAGGATTTTGAAAATGAGGTTTATAAAATTTTACAACCTCTAAATAACAATGATTTAGAATTTGCCTGGGAAGATGAATATGGTTGTTGGAATAGGAAAGAGTGTAACTATAATTGGTTAAATGCGAGGACTCTAGAAGAAGCTATATGGATGAGAAATAATGGTTATCCAACTGTAAGTATGCTTAGGCTAATAAATGATGATAGGTATAAAGATGAATTGGCAGAACTAACTCGGAGAAAATTTCCAGCCGCTCTAGCAGTAGCAACAATAAGTGCAATGGAGCAAGGTAACTTTAAAGAAGGCTTTAATTTAGCTTTATCAAATGTTGCACATTCTAATAACTCTCAAATATATCCTCATTATCTATTGGGTGAAGCATTATTGGCTAATGATATGAAGCCATTGGCTATTTCACAGTTTTATATAGCTGGAATTTTGGGGGATCCATTAGCCCAAGGTAGAGCAATGTCATTGTCATCAGATATTCCTGTTGCAACTACAGCATTGAACTCAGCCCATCAATACATTAGTAGAGTTTTTGGTACAGAGGTACCTAATGACCCAAGACCTGATGGAGGTTAAAAGAAAAAAAATCAAAACTGGACAACTCTCCCCATCCAAAATAGAGGGTTGTCCTGTTTTTACTCCAAATAAACTAAATGATAATTTGATTAAATCATTGTCCTTAGTCGGTAGTGAATGTTTATCTGAAGATTTCCATAATCATCAATTGGGGAAAACATTTGAACCGTATTTCTGTAAATTTTTTGCAGGTAACAATAGTTTGGTTGAAGATATTGCTGATATACCAATTGAGACTTTGTATTTGTGGTATGATGCCAAAATTGCGAAAACTTCTCAGGTTAAATTTATAGTCAAGAATGCAATTAGGTTCAATAATTTATTACAAGAAATCCGTAATAGTGATGCGCTAACAATTAACAAATTAATTAAATGGAATAAACTGGCATTACCAAAAAAAGCTCAATATGGAATAAGAAGGAATAAAATGTTAGTTGGTAATCCTAAGAAAGTTTCCTATGCCTTTTATGCTCCCGATAAAGAAGTATTAATTGAGCTGTGTGAAGATGCCATTAATTTTGTCAATTCTAACAAAACTAGTGCATTGAATACTGCACTTATATCAATGATGCAATTCTTCTTTATTCATCCTTTTTATGATGCTAATGGCCGGATGTTTCGCGCACTTTCAATAGTATTGTTGCAAAAAGAATTTGGACTAATTAATGCATTCCTTTTAAATCTATATTTAAAAAATATTAATCGTGAAGGTTACTATTTCTCACAAAAATTCTACCGTGCTGGCAATTTAGAATCAATTGTCAACTATCATAAGCGAGCAATAAAATGGGCAAATAAATCAGCACTTATATTAAAAACACTTCTTGATGATTATCTGAATTTAACCAAACAAAAAAACCTTAATGATAAAAATTATAGCCAAATAATTGTCAAAATAAAAAATAATACTACACAAGAATTAGATACAAACATTTTTAAACTTCATGGCACAAAAGGCATAAATGCTATTTATATCAACACAGCTTTGTTGAATGTAATCAATCAATTCGATTATTACCTACGTTTTGAGTTGCGGGCTTGTATGCTGCAAAACAATATGTAAAATAGTCTCAAATTAAAAGATAAGTGGGACTGAAATTTCCACCTCCATTGACTTATTTGACATGACATTCCCCATAAGTTATTCTGGTTTAAGTTTAATTAGTAATGAATCAGCAGTAATAATATCATCTTCTTCCACTAAAATTTCATCCACAATCGCATCTACAGAGGCTTTGAGTGTTAGTTCCATCTTCATGGCTTCCATCACGGCTAAGGTTTGGTCGGCTTTGACCTTGTTGCCAACTTTCACTTTTATTTGCAGTATTTTGCCTGGCATGGGCGAAACAATATCGCCTTTATTGACGTTTGATGCTTCGGTTTGGTGATTGGCCTTGTTGAAGATGTAGCGTTTGTGTTGGGACACCAGCTGTAGTTGTGACTGGCTCTCATGTAAAGTTGCATTTTTATCAATTTCAACATGGTTACCGTTTTCAAAAATAACTGTAGTGCCATTAATACGTGCTTTAACTTCGATTTCTTGCTCGTGATAAATCCATGCATAAGTACTAAAATAAAATCCTGAATTGCTCCAGCCATCATTTTCTGACCAAGCAGATTGTGCTGAATTTTTGTTTGATTTGGCAATCAAGGTGGCAATGACTTTATTATCGGCTTTTGGAATTTCAATTTTTAGTTGCCCATTATCTAAAGAGTTGGTAAAAACGGTATTTTCTCTAAACTCGATGGAATCAATCAATCCCGATAAAAAGCCTAGATTGGTTTTGACGCCAACAATAAAGGCATGGTCTAAATTATCTAATACCTTTTCGATGCATTGTTCGCGATTTTTTGCCCAACAAACGGTTTTGGCAATCATGGGATCAAAGTGAATACTGATGGTGTTGTTTTTTTCGATGCCGGTGTCGATAATAACGTTCTCACCTTCGCAGAATTGCACATCTTCGAGCAAACCCGTAGCGGGTAAAAATCCATTAAAACTATCCTCAGCATAAATGCGGGCCTGTATGGCATGTCCTTTGCATTGAATTTCATCTTGTTTTAGTGGCAATTGCTTGCCAGCAGCGACATGAATTTGCCATTCGACTAAATCAGTTCCAGTTATCATCTCGGTGACACGGTGTTCCACTTGCAAGCGAGTGTTCATTTCCATAAAATAAAAGTCATCGCCCTCGACAATAAATTCTATGGTTCCAGCACCTTGGTAATCTACAGCTTTGGTGGCTGCAACGGCTGCAGCGTACATTTTGTTTTTTGTTTCTGGACCGATGCAAGTTGAGGGTGCTTCTTCAACAATTTTTTGGTAGCGGCGTTGCGAAGAACAATCGCGTTCAAATAGGTGCACGACATTGCCGTGGCTATCGGCAAAAACTTGCACTTCGATGTGCTTGGGCTTGGTGATAAAGCGTTCTAAGATCACATGGTCATTGCCAAAGGATTTAATCGCTTCGCGTTTAGCAGAGAGTAGGGCTTCGGTAAATTCAGAGGATTGATTTACAATTTTCATGCCTTTGCCACCACCACCCGCACTGGCTTTAATTAACAACGGATAACCCACTTCATCAGCTCTGGCTTGTAAAAACTCAACCTCTTGTTCGTCTCCATGAAATCCAGGTACGCAGGGAACGCCAGCGGCTATCATGCTCTTTTTAGCCGCGGCTTTTGACCCCATAAGTTCCAATGCATCAATCGGTGCTCCGATAAAAATCATACCAGCTTGGGCAATTTTTCGAGCAAATTCTGCGCGTTCGGATAAAAAGCCATAACCTGGATGAATGGCATCAACATTATTCTCTTTGGCAATTTTAATAATGCTATCGGTATCTAAATAAGATGCTGTGGGTGATTGGGCGTTAACCACAAATGCTTCATCAGCCATCTGCACATGCATGGCATTGACTTCGATTTGTGCATAAATCGCAACGGTTTTAATGCCTAATTTAGTACATGTTTGCATGATGCGGCAAGCAATTTCGCCACGATTAGCGATTAATATTTTTTTAATTGTCATTTGATGGTATCTTTTTTATTATCAAGTTTTAGGTACGAAGGAATAGTTTTGAACTGGTTAAGCATGATTTTATCACCATCAAGGATAACTTGGTAGAGATTGTCGTATTCGTTTTCGTTAATGGCTTGAATTTCTTTGTGGCTAAGCAGAGCCGTAAGTTTAGGTGTTGTGTTGCTGTGCCCAACAACAAGGATAGAACCTTCAAGGAGCTTTAATTGACTAGCAAATTCTTCCAGTTTGCGCGGATCATAGCTTTCTATTGGCAAATTAAGGAATTTAGCCAATGGTGCGGCTGTTTCTTGCGTTCTTTTATAATCGGTTGAAAAAATACGAGATATTCCAATAAAAGCCAATGTTTTTGCAATATTTTGTGCTCGAAACTCGCCAATTGCCGTTAACGAAGGCTTTTCTCCTGCTTGCTTTTCCGCATGACGAACTAAATAAATGGTGGTTTGTGAATAGGCTACCTGACCAATCAGCAAGTTGACAATAAATAACAAGGTTTTCATAATGTTTCTCAAAAAAATTGAAAACATTATACCCTAATCCCGATATAGAAAGGTGTTTTCTATATCGGGATTAGGGTTATAGCAAGCTATTAAAAGTTTAGCTTGAATCGAATAATTTTATAAATAGCTACAACAAAAATTACTGGCAACATAATAATTATCAATGGCAAAGCTAGGATTAATAATAAAATTAATTTGGCTTTCGATAGGCTTGATATTTTTATTACTGAGCTCATGCCTAGAGGCATTTTAAACCCTGCACCACCTGCTTGTGCAAAAGGATTGTTGAAATCGCCTTGTGCCGTTTGGTTTTTATCAATGACCTCGCCTTCGATGACTTTATCTGCTTCACACGCTCGCGAGAGTTGGTCAATTAACATAAAAGAGACACTGGGAATCTCTCCAGTGATGGTTATTTCATGTTGACCTAAGGTTAAAACGGATGCTTTTTCGCAGGGACCAATGAGTTGGTACTCTAAGTCTGAAATTTGTTCAATGCTGCCAAACTGATGCCAGCCATTAAAGAAATCCTCTACGTGTTGAGTTGGATCTTGGTGAATTTGGATTGTTAAAGTCTTAGTCAATTTCATTTCATCTGCTAAAACCTTAAAATTGGGGTTGATTAATTAATTTCAAGAGTCTATTGTTAAGCTCTTTTCATAGAAGTAGATGTGATATAATACATTTCAAACATCACACGTATTTATCATGTTAATTAAGCTCAACAATTTAACCGATTGCATTCAAACAATTATTGCTAAAGTTGGTAAAGAATTAACTATTGGTACACCTTTAGGTATTGGCAAGCCTAACCCTTTAGTTAATGCTATATGGCAACAAGCAAAAGAAGATGACAGCATTCAATTAGAAATTTTTACGGCTTTGTCTTTGCAAATACCAAAGGGTAAATCTTTGCTTGAAAAACGTTTTTTAACGCCCTTTACCGATCGCTTATTTCCGGAACATCCTGACTTGACCTATATTGATGATGTGAAATTCAATAAAGTACCAGATAATATGAAGGTGACGGAGTTTTACATGCAATCAGGAAAAATGTTGCATTCCAAAACCGCTCAAATGAGTTATACCAGCAGTAATTACACCCATGCCATGCGAGATATGTTAGACAAGGGCATGAATGTTTTGATGCAAATGGTGGCAGTCAAACAAACGGAAAAGGGCCCTATTTATTCACTGAGTTGTAACACCGACTTAACTCTGGATATGGATCCAATTTGCCAAAGAAAACAGATAAAAAGACCATTGGTGGTCGCTATGGTAAATCCTTATTTGCCCTTTATGGGTGGTAAGGCACAAGTAGATGAATCTTTTTTTGATATTGTTTTGGATGATGAGTCGCTCTACTTTGAACCTTTTGTGACACCACGAGCCAGTGTTAATATAACCGATTATTCCATTGGTTTATTGACCAGCAGTTTAATAAAAGACGAGGGCACTTTACAAGTTGGGATTGGTTCCTTGGGTGATGCGTTGATTTATTGCACTAAACTACGCCACGCTCATAACCAAGACTATTTAGATTTAATTGATAAAGCGCAGATAAAAATTAAATTTTCTGATGTTATTAAGTCAGTTGGGTCATTGTCCGTCTTTAAAAAGGGTTTGTATGCTGCCAGTGAAATGTTTGTCGAAGGTTTTGCACATTTATTTGATGCTGGAATTTTAAAACGCAAAGTTTATGATGATGCACAAATACAGCAATTGCTCAATCAGGGAATAATTACCGAAACAATTCCTGAAAATATCATTGAAATACTGCTGCAGCATGAAGTCATTGATGAAGTCTTAACAAAAAGGCAATTTAAACGTTTGCAGTATTTGGGAATTCTAAAGGCTGGATTGAGTCTTGTGAAAGGCAAAATTAAAGATGAAACAGGTAAAAAATATTCAACAAATTTGACTAAGTATAAAAACATACAAGCAATTCAAAACAGATGCTTAGGCGAAAAGTTAAAACAGGGCGTGTTATTGCATGGTGGGTTTTTCTTGGGTTCTGGCTGGTTTTATCAATGGCTTCGTGACTTAAGTGACAAAAACCGTGCTATGTTTCAAATGACTTCGGTGGGTCAGGTCAATGAACTGTATGGAAATGAAGCGTTAGATCGTGTGCAAAGAATCAAAGCGCGATTTATTAATACCTGCATGAAAGTGGATGTGCTTGGTGCAGCAGCCTCTGATACTTTGGATAATAACCAAGTGGTTAGCGGTGTTGGAGGTCAATACAATTTTGTCGCCATGGCACATGCCTTAGAAGATTCGCGCTCTATACTTATGTTACGCAGCACCCATCAAGGCAAGAACGGACTCGAAAGCAATATCGTTTGGAAATACACTTATTGCACCATTCCACGCCATTTGCGTGATATTGTTGTCACCGAATACGGCATAGCTGATTTACGAGGGCAAAGCGATGAAGAGTGCATCAAACGCATGATTTGTATTGCCGATTCTCAATTTCAACAAGAGTTAAGGCAAACAGCGATACGTTATAATAAATTAGGCAGTCACTGGCAAATACCAAAACAATTTACCAATAATTTTGCAGAAAACCTCAACACAACATTTAATCAGTTTCGCAAACAAGGCTATTTTCCTCATTATCCCTTTGGCAGTGATTTTACCGAAATTGAGTTGCACTTAATCAAGGCACTCACCTTCCTTAAATCCAATACCAAGACCACTATGGCTAAGATAAAATTGCTGGTCAAGGCCTATTTTAATAAAGCAGATGAAGAAACAATGAAACCCTATTTGCAACGAATGAATTTGTTGAAAACAGAAACTAGAGAAGAAAAAATCAGTAATAAACTACTTGGTTATGCATTATCCCAAATCCCTATATAGAAAAGTCATAAAAAGCCTTATCACCAATTATTAAAAACATTATGAAATACTTAAAATTCACTCCATTGATTTTTGCAGCTTTACTAACGTCTTGTGCAAACCATAAGGTTGATGACTCATCCTTCATACTCGCTTTTGGCTCTTGCAATAATAACAAAATAGAAAAATATCTTTGGCAGGAAATCAATCAAAATAATCCTGATGTTTGGGTTTGGGGTGGTGATATTATTTATGCTGATAATCCCGATAATGACATGAATATTATCCGTGATGATTATGAACAACTAAAAAACAGTCCAGCTTACACAAAATTTAGATTGGATAATACCATAATTGGGTCATGGGATGATCACGATTATGGGTTAAATGATGGCGGTGGTGAGTTTGAAAAAAAAGAGCTATCACAGCAGTTGTTTTTGGATTTTATGGATGTGCCGAAAGATGATGCACGTAGAAAACACAAAGGCGTTTACAGCAGCCATGATTATGCGGTTGGTCGGTATAAAATTAAGATAATAATTTTGGATACCCGTTATTTCCGCAGTCATTTAACCAAAAATCCAAACCCCACAAAAATTCAACGCTATATTCCAAACAGCTATGGTGATGGAACCATGCTTGGAATAGCCCAGTGGAACTGGCTTGCGGCTCAATTAACCCAATCGCATGCAGATTTTAATGTTATTTTGAGCAGTATTCAGGTTTTGTCGCCTTATCATGGATTTGAAAAATGGGCTAATATGCCACACGAACTTGATAAGTTAGAGACACTAATTATGAGTTCTCGGGCAAAAAACGTCATTTTACTTTCAGGTGATAGGCACATCTCTGAAATAGCCAAGAAAAATATCGAAGGATTGAATTATCCATTAATAGACTTTACATCCAGTGGTTTAAACCGTGCCTTAAATTTCGAAAAAATCGAACCCAACCCTTACCGAGTAAGAAGCAATGTTGTGCAGGATAGTTTTGGGTTATTGCGTTTTGATTTTATTCATCATCGCGTTGTCATGGAAATTAGAGGAGAACATAATAAGCTACTCAAGCGGTTTGAACAGATTTATTAGAGTAATTTGTTTTTTCATATCTTAGTAATAACCTAACATTTAGCCAAATTTCTCTAAAAAGATGAAATGTAATTGACCGAACGGTCAGTCAGGAGTAGTATTGGCATTTTTAATTAAACTAAGAATGATGAATACTAAGAAATTAGTCAAATTCTATCCGCCTTTGGAAGAAAAAATAAATATTATTACGCATGCAATAGGGGCTGTGGGTAGTTTGATTGCCTTAGTTTTATTTGTACAAAAAGGCATGCAAATTGAAGACAAGACCTACCTAATCAGTGTCATTGTCTATGCCGTGTGTATGTTTTTATTATTTTTATCCTCTAGTTTATATCATTGTGCAACAGATATTGAGATAAGGCAAAAGTTAAAAGTTTTTGACCATGCAGCAATATATTTGATGATTGCAGGGACTTATACTCCTTTTTGTTTGGTGACATTATCTGATTCTATTGGTTGGATATTGTTTGCGGTTGTATGGGGACTGGCTGTTATTGGCGTGGTATTAAAAGTGTTTTTTACGGGTCGTTTTGGAGTCGTATCAACCATTGCTTATGTTGTGATGGGTTGGATTATTCTCTTTGCTTATAAACCCTTAGCAGAGAACCTTCGAGGTGATGGCATGTATTGGTTAATTGCCGGAGGTGTGTCTTTTACCGTAGGTGCGCTTGTATATATGATTCCTAAAATTAAATTCCACCACGCTATTTTTCATGTTTTTGTCCTAATTGGCGGTGCATGTCATTTTGTGTCTATTTATTACTCTGTATAAATTATGTTAACTAATAAAGAAAAAATATTAAATACTTCATTTAAGCTATTTGCCCAAAAAGGTTTTAGCCAAGTTTCAATTGCCTTGATTGCGAAAGAATCAAAAGTGGCAAAAAGCTTAATTTTCCATCATTTTTCCAATAAAGCTGAGTTATGGGAAGAGGTTAAAGAGCGGGCGTTTTCCAGTTATGCTTCAAAACAAATGGATTTGTTTTCAAAGGCTGAAGATCCTGTTGAATTAGTATCAGAAACGATTCGCAGTTATTTTAAATTTTTATCGCAAAACCCCGGTATTTTAAGACTGTATTCGTGGAGTAATTTAGAAAATGATGGCAGTTGCGGCAAGTTTGATAAACCTTTAATCGAAAACGGAACCCGTTTGATTAAACAAGCACAAGAGGCAGGTGTTTTTCGTAGGGATTTTGAACCAGTAAATTTAATTGTTACATTCATTGGAACAGTCAACTCCTATTTAAATGCACAATCACATTTTAGCCAATGGTCTGAGGATTTATACAGTAAAAACTCAAAATTTTTAGAAGATTATATTGGTTTTATTATTAAGGGAGTAAAAGCATGAAAAATTTAATGGTTAATTTATTCTCCATTGTCCTATTATCGGCTTGTGTAGGTAATGCAACATCGGATAAGAGCGTTGAATTGGAAGTTTTAGTCAAAAGCAAAGAAATAGTTGCCAAAGATATCACGCGATTGCATGAAATACCCACAGTTATAATCGCTAAAGAACGTGCTAATTTGTCTTTTTTATTGTCAGGAACAATTGATAAGGTTTTGGTTAAAATCGGTGAAAAGGTCGAAAAAGGTCAAATATTGCTTAGTTTATACAACCCAAATTTAGATCCGTCTATTGCCAACAATTTAGCCCAATTAGAATCCATCAAAGTTCAAATATCACAGGCTCAACGTGATTTATTAAATTTGAAAGAATTAAGGAAAAATAATTCCACCAGTCGAACGGCTTATGAACACAAAGAAACAGAATTAAAAAATCTGCAAGCAAAAGAAAAAGCCATAAAGGCACAAATTGATTTAGCTCATGCCAACCAACAAGAATCGTTGCTTCGAGCACCATTTGATGGGGTTGTTGTTTCTGTAACTAAGCAAGTAGGCGAATTTGTGTCTATTGGTCAAATTGTGGCTGTCATCAATCAGCCAAATATTGGAGAAATTGAAGTCAATATAAGCAAACAATTGCATAATGGTTTGCAATTAAATCAAGAAATAACAGGCACTTATGAAAATAAAACGGTAAAACTGCGTATAACAGAATTATCCAAAGCCGCTGATAGTACTTCTCACTTAATGAAAGTGGTTTTAGAGCTTGAACAAGCAGCAAGTGATAAGATAGGGCAAGAATTAATTGTTCAGTTTCCACAAATTTATAAAAACGTGTACCAACTCCCGCTTGAAAGTGTTATTGATGATGGAATCAACAAACCCTATGTTTTTATAGCCAAAGATAATAGGGCTCAAAAAAGTTACATCAAACCCCTTTACATAACCAAAGGGATGATTGTTTTTGCCAGTCCTGATGGCATTAGTGATCCTGTGGTTATTAAGGGTCAAAGTAAATTGTCTTCAGGCATGAGGTTGCAACAAAACTGATGGATTTAATTAATTTATTAGTGCATCAAAAACGCCTTATTTTAACCACCGCTATTTTACTTGCCTTTGCAGGAATTTCTGCGTGGTTCAATATGAATAGGCAAGAAGACCCTTTTTTCCCTTATCGTAATGGCTTTGTTCTTACTCAATACCCTGGTGCAAGTGTTGAAGACATCGAAAATTTAGTGTTAGAACCTTTAGAACAAGAAATTGCTCAAGTTGAAGAGGTTGGAGAGATACGAGGCATTGCCCGTGCAGGTTTTGCACAAGTGACAATCAAGATGAAGGAGTATATTTATGATACCAATACAGGTTGGAATAACATAAGAGATGCCATTGACAGAGCGAAAGTTAAGTTTCCTTCAGGCGTGCTTAATCCAGTACTAAATGACAGAATCATTGACACTCCTTTAGTGGTTTATGGCATTACTGGTTCAAATGACATCATGCACATGCGTTGGGTTGCTGAAGAATTGAAAAAGAAATTATTAACCATCCCTGAACTTTCAAAAATTCGCTTTTATGCCCAAGCCGAAGAAGAAATCTCAATTCAGCCCTATGCAGATATTTTAAAGAGTTTGGGTATTGATGGCAGTTATTTAGTTTCTCAAATTAATAATAAAACCGATGTAGTGCCGTTGCAATCGTTGCAATCAGACACGCGCCAATTTATTTTAAACGCAAAAACCCAATACCAAAGCATCGATGAAATAAAATCAACCTTGATTACCTTGCCAGATGGCACAACTCTGCCTTTGCAGATCCTGGCAGAGGTGAAGTATGGAGCAAAGTTAGATGCCACTTCCGTGTTTTGGCTAGATGGTAAACGTGCAATAGGTATTGGTATGTTTGTGCCGGTTAATCAGCTCAATGTGGTGGCTTTTGGTAAGAAAATTCGTCAATACATGCAAGAAATGGATAAGCAGTTTCCAGATGTCAGCATAAAACCCTTGTTTTTTCAGCCTGATAGAGTCTCTAAACGTATTTCAGAATTGGGAAATTCCTTATTAATGGGCATGTTGTTGGTGACTTTGGTGTTAACTTTTTTCTTAGGCTTACGTCCAGGCTTGGTTGTTGCCAGCGTGATTCCATTGGTGACCTTTACAGGACTGGCAATTTACAATTTTTCAGGTAATGTTCTGCATCAAATGGCAATTTCAGGCATGGTTATTGCCTTGGGAATGTTGGTGGATAACGCGATTGTAATGGTTGAAAACATTCAATACTACATTGACCAAGGCATGCGCAAATCAGATGCGTCAATTAAAGCAGTCAAACAACTGGCATTTTCCCTTTTTTCTGCCACGGGTACAACTTTAGCGGCCTTTATCCCGATGTTGATGGCAAAAGGCAATACAGGTGATTTCACAGGAGCCATTCCTGTTGTTATTATGTTAACAATCTCCATTAGCTATATTTATTCTATCTTTGTTACGCCTGCTTTTTCGCATCTGTTTTTAAAACCATCGGTTCATTCAAGTCAATCTCGCATCATGGTAATGGGAAAAATCTTTGGGCAAATAGCGACGAAAAGACCCGTTGTTGTTTTGTTGGTTTCTGCTGTTTTTATCACGGTTTCTATGTCCTTGTTTCAATTGGTTAAAAAAGACTTTTTTCCAAGCACGGACAGAAATCAAATTATTGTAGATTTAACCTTTGCAGAAGGAACTCACCTGCGTCATAACACCGAAATAGCACGAGAAATATCCCTTAAGATTCTCAAACAAGCCCATGTGCGGCATGCCTATACTTTTAGTGGTAATTCTGGGCCAAACTTTTATTATAATTTAGTCGAAAAACCTCGGTCTCCCAATCTATCTCGAATCGATGTGGAGTTAGATGATACCGACAATGCTGCTGGTTTTATTAACTGGATAAACGACTCAATTAAACCGCTTTACCCAAATCTTGAAATTATTGCCAAACGACTAGGGCAGGGACCACCAGTAACAGCTCCGATTGAAATTAAAGTTTTTGCTAAAGACCGAGAGTTATTAAGCCAAACTATCCATCAGGTTCAAGAGTTGATAGTCAAAACTCAAGGAACACGAGATGTTCGCAATAACTTAGGAATCGGTCTACCGAGTTACCGTTTGGATTTTAAGGATAAAATGCTTAATCAATACAACATAACTCGCAAACAAGTGGCGCAGTCAATTGGCTTGGCAACAGGTGGATTAATTATTGGGCAATACCGTCAATCAGATAATCCAATAAATATCGTTTTACGCAATGAGGAGGGTCTGGACTTTCCCATTAACCAAATAGAAAATATCCAACTGCACTTAAAGGGGCAAGTAATCTCAGTCAGCGATTTAGTCGATGTGCAGTTAGAATGGTTACCCGCAGCCATCCACCACTATGACCTACAACGCACCGCATCAATTTTTTCAGAAATTCAAGAAGGAACAACTTATGCTGGAGTATTACAACACCTGACACCGCAAATTAAAGGATTAAACATGCCATCAGGGGTGTCCATTCAAATAGCTGGAACAACGGTAGAATCAAGCAAAGCTAATAAGTCTTTGGGAGCCGCTGTACCCATAGGGATGATTTTGTTATTGATGTTTTTATTAATAGAATTTAACTCATTTATCAAGGTTGGTATCATTCTTATCACCATCCCATTGGCATTTGCTGGCGTTCCCATTGGGCTGTTATTAACCAACACCACTTTTGGTTTTACCTCAATACTCGGTGTTTTGGCATTAATCGGTATTGTTGTCAATAACGCTATCGTGTTGCTGGACTTAATCCAAAAAAACCTAGACAAAGCCATAGAATTTAATCAAGCCATTATCAATGCCGTGCAAAGAAGAGCAAGGCCTATACTGTTAACAACCATCACAACCGTAGCGGGATTATTCCCGTTGGTCATAACCAAAAGCACCTTATGGCCCCCTCTTGCATGGACAATTATATCTGGATTACTGGTTTCCACCTTTATGAGTCTACTCGTAGTGCCAGCGATGTATCGGTTATTGCTTAAACGTAAAGAATGTAGGGTAATAGGGTAAAGTCGCACCAAAAGAACTTGGAAAGTTGGTGGAAAAATAAGAGGTCCTCACTTCTGCGTTGTAGCCTTTATTGATACATAAATCGACAAGGCAAGATTTGCCTTGTCGATTGATAATAGGATTTATTCAAAACCATCCTTAAAGAATGCAAAATTGATAGTTGTTTGAGTTGAAGCACTTCCATTATAAGTCGATAAGTCAGTTGGATCTGTCATCGTTGCGGAGGCAGTGTTGTTAATCGTACCCCCAGCGTCAATATCGGATTGCAGTATGGTATAGGTGTAATCAGTACAGGTTGCTGTGCCATTTGGTGGTAAGGCTGTTGGTGTACACGTCAATGCACCAACAACCATTGAATCAGTTACGACTAAAGTATCTAACATCACGCCGCCAGTATTTTCAATGCTAACACTGTATGTGATTACGTCATTGACATCAGCCTCCCCAGGAAACCCATTGTCAGTTGTAAGTACGGCTGTTTTAGAAACGGTGATTTCAGGTACTGCAGTTGCACAACTTTGCACTTTTACATCATCAATATACCAGCCTTCTCGTCCGACGGAAGCATCAGAACCTAACCGGAACCTGAATCTGACGGTTTGACCAGCGAAGTTGTCAATATCAACGACTGAATTGAGGTAGTCTTGTGGATCACCACACCATCCATCTACATCTCCAAGCCCGCTAACTGAGCCAGTGTAAGAATCTGTTAACATTTTTGAAGTGGGAATGGGAGACCATGATGTTCCATTGTCTGTTGATATTTCAAGTGTTCCACCATCCCAACATTGTGTCGCATTTCTTGACTCCATTTCTTGATAGTTCCAAAATTGTAAGGTTAAGGTGCTGTTACCAGCAGGCAGTGTGATTTGTGGAGAAATAAGTTCTTGATCACTCGCGGTCACTGGGTCTAAAGCATGAAACGAACTGCTTCCATTGTGAGGTCTGGCTGTTGATAGTTGCCACGTGTTGCCTGCTCCTTGAGAACTCCAACCACCGCTACCATTTTCAAAATCAATAGAGTAACTATTTATTGTGTCAAAACCAGCAGCGCAATCACCTGGGGCAGGTTGTGTTGTAAAGGCAAATGCCGCAGAGACAACACTGTCACCACAGGCATTGGTTGCTGTTACTCGCCAATAATAAGTGGAATTTGAGTTTAAGTCACTGGAAATCGAGGTGGCATTGGCTGTTGTAGTTTTGGATTCGACAATTTGGGTGAAAGCAGAGTCTGTTGCTAATTCAAATAAATAGGATTCTGAATTGTTTCCTGCCCAAGTAAAATCTGGTCTGAATACCTGATTAACAGCATTATCTGTAGGCAAAGTAAGTGTTGGTTGGTCGGCAATGGTATCAAAAACCGTGAGTGTTATCGTTTTTGTTTTATTGGCAGCGCCTGTTGCTGTTCCATTAATATCAATTGGGTAAATGCCAGCACTTATTGCAGCTGTGTTGCTAATGGTTAGACTGGTCGTGCCAGGCAAGGTCATCACGGGATTTGACGAAAAGTTTGCTGTTGAACCCAGAGGTTGACCTGTTGTTGTTAGGCTAACGGGGCTGTTGAAAAGGGCAATAGAGCCTACATTAACTTGAAAAGCAGCATCATCAGCGGTACAAATACTCTGTTTACTTGGTATTGTTGATAAATAAAAACCAGGTGTTCCACATTCGTCAAATTTAAAGGCGCCAATGCGAGTTTGCCATCCTGCAGAAGAGGAGGTGACATAGTATTCATTCACATACCAAAAAGTACAGTCATCAACAGGGTCTATGTTTAAAGAAGTGTAATCACCCCAACGTTGAGAACCCGTTTGTGAACCACCTCCATCAACTATAGAGCCTTCACCTTGAGTCATTTGTCCTAAAGGGTCACTCGCGAGTCGCCCAGTATACCAAAGACTTGGAAACACTGTTGAACTTGTGGCACTATAGCCTAGGGCAATATTGCCTTCGCCATCCATCGCTGCAGATGCCATCCAGCGATCAGTGCCATCGGTAACCCCTGGGGCGTAGGTTCCTTCTTGGTAAACTAATGGAGACGAATTTGGGCTACGAATTTCCCACCAGCGGATGCCAGCAACACCTGTTTGAGCTTCTACTGATTGATTGGTTACCAAAGACTCATGAGTGCCAAAATTACGGTAAGCTAATCGGTGCAATGGTCTTTGTCTATAAGATTGAATATCAATCATATTACTTGTTCCTGGTTGAGGTAGGCAATTTCTGCCGCCACCAGGACAGGTAAATATTGTATCAAAAGGCGTGATAGGTAAAACATCAGTTAAGGTAAAACTTGAGTTGGCAGGTGTATCAAAATCAATAACAAATTTCCATAAATTTAACGCATCTGAGGGAGCGCTATAAGGACCTCCATTGTCTTGCGTACCAACAAAATAGGCTGGAGCTCCTGCTGAAGGCATGGTGTCTCCATCTATATCGGCAGGCAATAAACCATCGCCAACGGTATAAGGGTTGGTTCTATCGGCAAAGAATGAAAGCATTCGTGGCGCTGCGACTCCATTAAGCATGTCATCTTTATTAATGGCATAAGCACCCACACCCGAGTAGCTGCTGCCTGTAAATTCTCGAGTACTGATTAAGTAAGCATTAGACCAAATTCCATATTTTGGGTAATCAGGAAAATTTCCACCCGTGGAAAAGGCCCAACGATAATAAGTCCCTGTTGGATCCCCTGTAGTTGAAAGAGCCACACAGTTGAAAAATTCGCCACCAACGGCACTAGAAGTAAATTGAGAAAGCAACCAACGGTCATTAATTTGGTCGTATAAAGCAATCGGGTCACCAGCATTTTGGTTTTCACAGGCGCCACCAAAGCCAGTCCATAATGTGTTATTGGCTGCGGCTGCCATGGCGGTTGTGCCATCTTTATTGAAAATTTGGAAATGCACATTGGTCATAACAACATAATGGTTTAAACCCACCGCACCCACAGGGTCAGGCGGTGAAAAACCAGCCACATTTGGAATGCCATCAAAACTAGCAACGGGTGAAATGGTATTAACACTTTTTGTTTCTTGAACTATTGAGTCAACATCTTGAACACCGTAAGTTTCTTTTTCAAAACCATTGGGGTCAATCATTAAACCACCTTTTTGCATTTTGGCAAGTGGTGCTGCAGGAGCAATAAATTTTAATGGCGGTGATACATCAAAATGAGAAACAGGAATAATCCCTCTATTAGTCGCGGTTTCATAGGGCTGATTAGCAACTGAAATTGATGTGGTTAATAGTAAAATCAGTCCTGTTACCAAAATTCTAATTGGTGTTTTAACCATTGATAGTTCTCCTCGCAAAATTTGAACTATACTTTATAACCTTAATTGACTCAGAAATCAATAAAAAACCAGTTAGAGTTTTTTATCAAATTCACACAAATCACTAATAATACATTCTTGGCAATTGGGTTTTCGGGCTTTGCAAGTATACCTTCCGTGAAGAATAAGCCAGTGATGGGCATCCATCAGGTAGTCTTTAGGGATAAGGCGTAGGAGGCTTTTTTCAACTTGTAAGACGTCTTTGCCGTGTGCAATTTTAGTGCGTTTTGAAACACGAAAAATGTGCGTGTCAACCGCCATAGTTGGTTGCCCAAATGCTGTATTAAGAATAACATTGGCAGTTTTACGGCCCACTCCAGGCAAGGCTTCTAAATCCTTACGGTTATCGGGAACAATGGAATTGTGTTTATCAATAAGGATTTTACAAGTTTTTATCACATTCTTAGCCTTGGTATTAAACAAGCCTATGGTTTTGATATAATCTTTAAGTGTTTCCAAACCTAAATCATAAATTTGTTGTGGGGTGTTTGCAACCTTATACAAACGCGAAGTGGCTTTATTGACGCCTACATCAGTGGCTTGAGCTGATAAAATTACAGCAATAAGCAGTTCAAAAGGTGAAGAATATTCTAGTTCTGTGGTTGGATGGGGATTGATGCGTTTGAAACGTTCAAAAATTTCGATGCGTTTTTGTTTGTTCATTTTTATGCTAGACTAATGCGTTATATTTATTTAAACTTTTATCCATGAAAATTGCAATATTAATCAACGGTTCAATTCGAAAATTTCTACTTATCAAACAAACAATCAAAGATGAATTTTCTGGCTATGATTCACAACTTTTTATCTCTGAATGTGCAGGGCATTTTATGGGTTTGTGCAAGCAAGCATTGGATGATGACTTTGATTGCTTTATCTTTGTTGGTGGTGATGGTTCACTCAATGAAGGTGTCAATGGGATTATTTCATATTATCAACAAGGCAATGATAAAGGGGCTGATGGTTATGATTGGGCTGCTATTAGCCGCATTAAAGTTGGCGTCTATGCGGCTGGAAGTGGCAATGACTTTATTAAATCTGTCAATCAAGATGAAAGCATTGAAACTTTGAAGAATAATATTGATAAAAATGCATCCAAAATGGTTGATGTTGGTTGGATAAACTACCGAAGCTTTGAAAGCAAAAAAGAGGTGAGATTTTTCATCAATGTCACCGATGTTGGAATGGGTGGAGAAGTGGTGCAAAGAAAATCAACAATGCCTAAATGGCTCAGCGGTAAATTGACTTACTTTTTTGCCATTACTTCAACCATTGCAACCTATAAAAAGTGTCACCTAAAAGTGCAAAGTGGTGATTTTACTTGGCAAGGCAAAACATTGAACCTAATTGTTGCCAACGCCAAATACTTTGGCAACTCACTGGGTATTGCACCTGATGCCGAAGTTGATGATGGAATGTTTACCGTCGTTATTGTTGGTGATGTGACTTTGTATGATTATTTAAAGAATCTTGGAAACCTCAAACAGTGTAAAAAGCTCATTCACCCCAACATCAGTTACCACCGGTTCAAAGAAATTAGCATAGCACCAACAGATGGTAGAAAAGTTACTATTGATATGGATGGTGAACTTCTTGGTGTCGCACCCATGACTTTAAAATGTTTACCTAAGCGGATTAATTTTATTTGTTAGCTATTAACCCTGCATAGAATGCAACAAAAGCGAAATAAAAAAATATTTGAGGTGTTTCTTATTGCCTAAATCTCGCAAGGCACTTACAGGACTTGTGCTAGAATTGTATTTTTCTTATTTGGATTTGGGTATTGTAGGATTCAATTTTATTTTATTATAAACCTCTTTATTTGCTTGGTGGAAGTAAACCTGCGAAGTAAAATTTCACTGTTATTTATTAAACCTAAATCATGAGCCTAACCAATTACGGAAAAAAACTACTAAAAGACGGTGAGCTTATTGCTGAACCTGTGCTTTTGCATTCGCATGATTTTCATAAAATCTGGACTCCTGATTTTATGGAGTCAATTACCTTTGTTTCAGCAACAAAGGAAAAATACACATCGGCGTTAGGTTTTTTTTGGCAAACCATTTTTCATGCACGCGAGGTCATGAGTCAAACCGATGCAGAAGAAATCTTCACTTCAACCCATTTATACAAAGTCACATTGAATGAAGCCAAAGATAAAATAAAAAAAACCACTCCCAAATGGTTTAAAGAAAACAAAGATTTAATTCCCAACGCCAAATGGTCTCACATCATTTGGAATGACAAAAACGATGTCTTTATTATTTTTGAAGATGAAGAGATGTACCACGGCTGGGGCTGGGATTGCACTTTATGAAAGGCTTATTCAGTTTAAAACGCTTAATTTTATTAGTGGTTCTCATCTATATTTTAACTACAGTAATTGCACATTATTATTCTGAAAAGCTTATCTTTCCTTACCACCAAAGCAGTTATGGTAAAAATGTCAGTGGTTTGAAGTTTCTTACTTCTAACGATGGCACTAGACTTGCCACCCGATTTTGGCAAGCCGAAAACCAGAAGGCTTTGATTCTCTATTTCCATGGCAACTATATGGATATTGGGTATTTGGATGAAATTGCTGAATTTCTTAATCAGAAGAATTATTCGATTTTGGCAATGGATTACCGTGGCTATGGTTTGTCGCAGGGCGAGGCGAATGAGGAAAACACCTATGCGGATGCACAAATGCTTTATGATTATGCTTTAGAGATTGGATATAGTTCGGATATTATTGTCATTTTGGGGCGTTCTGTTGGCTCTGGAATAGCCACAGATCTTGCGCTAAACAATGATGCCAAATCATTGGTGTTAATCAGTCCATTTTCATCGGCTTATCGGGTGATGACAAAGTATCCACTGTTGTTTTTTGATAAATTTAATAATGCAGCTAAAATTGATAAGGTGCAAGAACCTTTATTTATCGTCCATGGCACCAATGATTTGGTTATCCCTGCATGGCACAGCCAAATACTTATCGATAAACATAAAGGACAGCAAAAACTTGTGCTTATACAAGGAGCAGGGCATAATGATATTTACGATGATAAATATCTTGATTTTGTTAATGTGATTGATGAATTTATTTTAAAGTCTTCGCGGTAATTGCCATAGAATCTATCGGTGAAATAAAATCTTTTAAATTATTTCATAACAAAACATAACCTATTTAAATCCAATGCGTTTAAGCTTGTATCATGCAGGAATTAGACGACAAAATAATCAAACAAGCAATCAGCGGTGACAAAATGGCATTTCGCAGTATTGTATTGCATTATGGCAAGGTCATAAATCGCTTGGCTTTTCGTTTTACCTCAAATGCACATAATGCTGAGGACATTGCTCAAGAGACGTTTATTAAAGCCTATAAAGCTATTGGAAAATTTAATTTTGATGCCAAATTTTCTACTTGGTTGTACCGCATAACCTGCAATGCATCCATTGATTATTTACGTAAATCACAGCGTCACAGTAATAATCAGCTACTTGATGAACATCCTCAAGTGGCAGAAAAGCCTAATGAGACGATTTCATTTGGTGATCGCATTGACTTAGGTCGGCAAATCACGACAGCATTATCGGAGTTGTCAGATGTTGAGCGCTTGGCCTTCACCATGAAACACCACCAAGGTTATTCCATCCAAGAAACTGCACAAGTTTTGAAAATAAATAATAACGCTTGTAAACAAACTATTTATCGCGCCGTACAAAAATTGCGCAAACTACTGACACCAATGGTGAGCACATGAAGACATTTACAGATTATGAAATATTAATGGTTTACCTCAAAGAGTGTGAGGATAAACAATTAGAAAATGACATTTTATCCTCTCCAGAGGCATGTATACGATTAGCGGAATTAGAAATTGAGATGAGCCATATCGAAGACAATTTAAACCATGACAACTTAGTCGATGATTATGGTTCTCAGTTGTGGAATAACATTGCATCAAAGTTGGAAGAACCACAAAAATCAAATTGGATTGATAAGTTAGGTCACTATATTTTAAGTTCAGGTTTTTCAAAAGTTGGTTTGGCTGCAGTATTTGTAGCATCAATTAGTTTTTATTTTATCGGCCACAATCAAGCCGAACTTGATAATCAAAATAATAACAATCAATTGTTGTCACAAAGTATGCAACTGTATTTGGCACAAACTGATGTATTTTTAACACAGGTGAAAAATACGACGAATCAAAGTTACTCTCCTTTGATGTTAACAACAGCAAAACAACTACTTTCAACCAATCGAATTTTTAAAGCGGCTACCATAAATCGCAAAGATAAACAGATGAGTCGTTTACTCACCGAAATTGAATTAGTTTTGACTGAGTTTTCAAACAGTTCACCAGAACAGTCAAAAAACTATTTATACGACTACAATAATGAATTGTTATTTAAAGTTAAAAGCACTAATAAACAACTTAGAGGGCAGCAATTTAAACTGCAACAAATAAAAAAACAAACCACAGTAATCTAGGAGTGGAGCATGAATATTTTTAAGAAAACGACATTGGTAGTAGCTATTAGCTTAAGCATAATATCAACTGGATTAGCACAAAATTCTTCTTACGAAGCTGGTCAAAAAGCTTTACATAACGAGAATTATTTTCAAGCAGCTGAAAAATTTGAACAAGCATCACTAGATGAAAAATACCGTCAAGCATCGTGGTATTGGCTGGCTTATTCTCTGTATAAAATTAAACAAAATAATAAAGCTAAAGGTATTTTGAAAGAATTACTTAGGCTTTATCCTACTGGTAACTGGGCAGAAACGGCGGAAGTTTTATTGTTTGAACACAGTAAAGATGAAGAACGCAGTCAAGAATTTAAACTTAATGACGAGTTACGTTTAATAGCTATTGAACAATTAGTTTTTAATAACCCAGAAAAAGGCATACCATTGGTTACTGATTTACTGATGAAAACTAAGGACTTGGAAATCAAAAGAAATGCTTTGCACTTGCTAGGTGTTAGTGATTCAAGTAAGGCATCAAGTTTTCTCTATAACTATATCCTTCATGAGCAAAACAAGGCATTAAAAAATAGCGCTGTACAAATGTTAAGTTTAAGGAATAGTAAAGAAAGCTTTGAAATGCTAACTGAATTGTACCGTAAATCTCAAGATAATAAGTTAAAGTCAACGATTATTCAAGGCTATATTCATTCGGATGATCCTGATCAGTTAGTAAGATTATTGAAGGGTGAAAAGAATGTAGAGTTGAATCGAAAAATGATTCAGTTACTTGGTGTCATGGGAGCAAATAAACAGTTAGCGCAATTACGTAACACCCTTAAAGAAGTAAACCTGCAAAAAACCTTAATACAATCACTTGCCATTAGTGGTGATTCTAGAACAATTAAACAGATGGCAGAAAACAGCAAAAACAAAGCAATTCAAATCCAAGCTATAGGTTCTTTAGTCATGCTTGATGATATTAGTGGAGAATATATGATTGGTTTATACAAGAAGATTACCGATCAAGCGGTTAAAAGAAAACTAATATCTACATTTGTTTCTCTGGATGTTGAACCAAAATTAGTATTGAAATTACTTATAGATGAAACCAATAAGCAAAACAAAAAAGACTTACTCAATGTAATTCAAATTGCCGATGGAAATAAGGAATTGTTTGAATTTTATCAAATAGCAACTGATGTAAAATTAAAACGCGAAGTGATTCATATGTTAGGTATAAATGACCAGTATGAAAAACTCAATATATTATATAAGCAGACTTCAGAAATCGAAAATAAAAAAGAAATTCTTCATGCCTTTGCAATCAACAACAGTAAACAAAATACAAGGTTTTTATTAAATGCTTATGGTACTGATAATATTGAAATTAAAAAAATGGTTATTCACAGTTTCTTGGTTCAAGACAATCCTGATGCCTTGTTAGTGTTATTAGAGAATGAGACTGGTTACGATTTAAAAAAAGAAATAATTCAAACCCTAAGTTATATGGATTCAGATGTGATTATAGAAAAACTTTTACAGGAGCAATAAAATGATAAAACTATTACTTATCTTTACAGTACTGACTCATTTCCAAGTTGTTTCGGCTATAAATAATCCCTTGAAAGCATTACAACAAAGCTCAATGAGCACACAGTGGATAGCATATAAAGTATCAGCACAAAACAACACGCGATCGATGTGTTGTTGGAACCAGAAAGAGCTCTCAATAAAAATTAATGGAGATACTGATTTAGATTTTAAATCATGTGATTTAAAGAGAAAATCTCACGGCTATGGTACCAGCAGTAAAAGCCCCTTCACTGACAATATCAATATTTATGCAAAAATTAAAAATGGTAAAGTTAAACAACTCTTATCTGTAGGCGATGCTTGTAAAGTCAAAACAACAGCAAAAAAAGTAATGTGGATAGACCCTGTTACACAATCTAATAGCATTGCATTTTTAATAGATATTGTAGAAAATGCTCAAGATCTAATAGCTGAAGATGCCCTATATGCCATGAGTCATCACAAGAGTAAAAAGGCATCGGTAAAACTGTATGAAATTGCATTAAAAAATAATAGAGACACATCCGAAAAAGCCGTATTTTGGTTAGGTGAAGAACGTATTGATGGTGTTACATACCTCAATAAGCTTTACCTAGAATTACCACGAGGTGATGTAAAACAGCATATTAATTTCGCTTTAGCACAAGCAAAAAATGAGCAAGCGATAAGCTTGCTTAAATCAATTGCGAAAAATGATAGCGATGTAGAACAACGCAGTGATGCAATCTTTTGGTTATCACAAATCAATGTTGAGGACATCGTACCTTTTTTGTTAAACGCTGTAGAATCTGATAGAAGCAGAGAAGTTCAAGAAAAAGCAGTATTTAGTTTATCGCAAATAGAAACTGAAGACGCTTCTAATGCATTATTGACACTCGCCGAAACACATAAACAAAAAAATATTAGAGAAAAAGCTTTATTTTGGTTAGCACAATCTGACGATCCTAAGGTGTTTGATAAGCTTCAATTATTATTATAATTTTATTAAGGTATAAAAAAAGCGGATAAATAATCCGCTTTTTTTGTATGTGAAAAAACACTCTATCTACAAATTCATAAACCCACGCAGCAGTTCTGAACGGCTTGGATGGCGTAATTTGCGTAGAGCCTTAGCTTCGATTTGGCGAATACGTTCGCGTGTGACATCAAATTGTTTACCCACTTCTTCTAGCGTGTGATCGGTATTCATGTCGATACCAAAACGCATGCGCAATACTTTAGCCTCTCTTGGTGTTAATCCCTCAAGCAAGTTAGTTACTGTATTGGTTAGACCGTTGACTGTTGCCGAATCAAGTGGTGATAAGATGTTGCCATCTTCAATAAAATCGCCCAAGTGTGAATCTTCATCGTCACCAATGGGTGTTTCCATAGAGATTGGTTCTTTGGCAATTTTGATGACTTTACGGACTTTATCCACTGGCATTTCAAGAATTTCTGACAACTCTTCAGCGGTGGCTTCACGGCCTTTTTCTTGTAGTAATTGACGTGAAACACGGTTGAGTTTGTTGATTGTTTCAATCATGTGAACCGGGATACGAATTGTGCGTGCTTGATCAGCAATAGAGCGTGTGATGGCTTGACGTATCCACCAAGTTGCATAGGTGGAAAATTTATATCCACGACGGTATTCAAACTTTTCAACCGCTTTCATTAAGCCAATATTGCCTTCTTGAATTAAATCAAGGAATTGCAATCCACGGTTTGTGTATTTTTTTGCAATTGAAATAACTAAGCGCAAATTCGCTTCTATCATTTCCTTTTTAGCTCGACGTGCTTTGGCTTCATTAACGGTAATGTTACGGTTAATTTCTTTAATTTCAGGAATGGTAAGTTTATAACGACCTTCCAGATATTTCATTTTGGTCTGTAATTTAACGATTTCATCTTTATAAACGGCTAAAAGCGTTGCATTTTTAGGGTTTTTTTCTATGGCAGAATCAATCCAAGTTACATCGGCTTCTTTGCCAATGAATGAACGGATGAATTTGCCACGCATCATGCCACATTGTTCAGTACAGATATTCATGATGCGGCGTTCGATGTAGCGAATATTTTCTTGTGCAATTTTGACTTGCATATTGTATTTTGAATTTAAACGCACTGAAAATTTAAACTCAATCATGATTTCAGAAATTTGATTCATGTATTTTTTCTGAATATCCTGACCGAGTCCTTTCGTTTCGACAGATTTTAAGAACTTGTTGTATATTTTCTTAATGGCAATCATGCGAGACTTAACTTCTGCTGGGTCAAGTCCTTGATCTTCCTCTTCTTCCTCTTCTTCTTCACCTTCTTCCACAACATCGGTGGGCTTTTTAACCTTTGGAATAATGGCTTCTTCGTGTGGATTGTAAATGTCTAATACGACATCATGAAGTTTAAAGCCTTCTTCATCCATATCAGCAAGTTCTTCAATCATTGTTTCAGCTGTTTTTGGAAATTTGGCAATCGCTTCAATAATAAAATGAGCACTGCGCTCAATACGCTTAGCAATGGCAATTTCTTCTTTTCGCGATAACAATTCTACTGAACCCATTTCCCGCATATACATTCGCACAGGGTCGGTGGTTCGACCAATATTGGCATCAACTGCAGAAAGCACAGCCATCGCTTCTTCGGTTGCGGTGTCATCGTCTTCTTTGGCGGCATTATCATTTAATAAAATCGTGTCTTCATCAGGCGCTTCATCGTAGACTTGAATGCCCATGTCATTTATCATTTGAATGATGTCTTCAACCATTTCAGTTTCAACAATGTCATCAGGTAAGTGATCATTGATTTCGGCATAAGTTAAATAGCCTTGGTCTTTACCTTTAATGATAAGGAGCTTCATTTGAGATTGTGAATTGTCTTTCATTGTTTCTTTTTCTTGCGGTTGTTCCATAAAATTTATGCTTTTATAAGATTTGATTGGTTAATAATTCAACTAATTTTTGTTTCTCTTCATTGGTTAAACCATCGTTTGCTTGCTTTTGACGCAATCGGTCTATTTTAATCCTTCGCAGGCTTTTTTCAAAATGTTTTTTAATATCTTTTAGCTCTAAGAGCATTTGTTCGTCATTTAAGTTCAATGGTGTTGATGTTAATGCACTTAAATGCGCATAAGTTGCTTCATTTCTAAAATTCTCTAACAGTGAAGCTGTATTGATATTGGGGCTTTTGCGGCATAATTCAACTATTTTTTGCAGAATGTCCGTTCCATTTTGTTGTATTTGATTGAAATTTATTTCTGGTGGAAGATTTATGACTAAATTAGGTTGATTCAAAAGGATGGCAATGGCTTTTCTTACGGGAGTCCATTGATCGATACTTTGTATTTTATTATGTTTTTTTATGTTGTTGAAGTTAATTGAAGATTTGGCAATTTGGCTAATTTCTTCGGTAAGTAATTTGCGAAACTGACCTTTTGGTAATTCTGTCAAGTAACTTTTGCTCTTGTCGATAAATTTTGCTCGTCCATCAATGGTATTGATATCAAGCCCATTTTGCAGTTTGTTCAATAAAACGCTCGATAGCATTGCAGCCTTGTCTAACTGGTTTTGGAAGGCTTGCGCTCCATATTTTTTAACGTAGGTATCTGGGTCATGTTGCTCAGGTAAAAACAAAAAACGAATGCTTTTATCATCGCGGTAGACTGGTAATGAAATGACTAGAGCTTTCCATGCCGCGTCAATCCCGGCTTGATCACCATCAAAACAAAAAACAATTTCTTCATAACTGCGCAATAGGGTGACTATGTGGTATTGGCTTGTTGCTGTACCCAGTGTGGCAACGGCATTTTTAAAACCCACTTCGTGCAGAGCAATAACATCCATATAGCCCTCTACAACAATGATGCTGTTAGAATTACTGTGTTTGCGTGCAATATTTAGTCCATACAACTCCTTGCCTTTGTGAAATAAAGGGGTTTCAGGAGAGTTCAGGTATTTTGGTTTTTGGTCTTTTTGTAAGGCTCGTCCTCCAAAAGCAATAACGCGCCCACGACGATCTTGAATTGGAAACATAATGCGTCCACGGAATTTGTCGTAAACTCTGCCAGCATCGTTTTGCGCTAACAATCCAGCCTTTTGCAATTCGGCTTGGTTGCTGTGATTAAGTTTCTTTATTAAGCCATCCCAAGAATCTGGTGCATAACCAACTTGGAATGTTTGGCAAGTTTCTGATGAAATTCCACGATTCTTGATGTAGTTTTGGACATCTTCATTAATGCCGAAGTGGTTGACGAAGTAACGGTTGGCATTTTCAATAATTTGATAAAGGTTTTTAGTGTTATTGTTATTGCTGTGATTGCCTTGATTGGGAACTTCCATGCCAGCACTTTGTGCTAATGTTTCAACTGAATCAACAAATTCCATGCCTTCAAATTCCATTAAAAATCCAATGGCAGAACCACTTTTTCCGCAACCAAAACAATGGTAAAATTGTTTACCTTGGCTAACAGTGAATGAGGGAGTGTTTTCCGTGTGAAAAGGACACAGAGCTTGATAATCTTTACCTGCTTTTTTTAAGGTAATACGAGGCGAAATAACATCGACAATATCAATACGGTCTAATAACTGATCTATAAATTCTGAAGGAATGCCTGCCATTAGATGATGTGTTCTGTTGAATTGTGAAAAATTCTACCACACATCCTTGTGTGATTTAATTCTTATTCAAAGAATTACCCTTGAAGTAAATCTTTGATTTTTTGACTTAATTGACCCATGTCTGCTTTTCCTGCTACTTGTGGTCTTAACATTCCCATGACCTTGCCCATGTCCTGCATGCCTTGAGCGCCCGTAGCGGCAATCGCTTTTTGGATAAGTTCCTCTAATTCTGATGCAGAGAGTTGTTCTGGCAAGTATTTTTCTAAAACACCTATTTCATAAATCTCTTGATCAGCTAAGTCTTGTCTATCGGCATCTTGGTACTGTTTGGCAGAATCTTTACGTTGTTTGACCATTTTTATAACAATGGCAAGAACGTCATCATCTGATAAATCTCTTCTTTCATCAACTTCAACCTGTTTAATGGCTGCTGTTAATAAACGAATAGTGCCGAGAAGCTTTTTCTCTTTTGCCCGCATAGCGGACTTCATGTCTTCTATAATTCGTGCTTTAAAAGTCATGATTTAGTACATGCGTTTACGCATTCTTTGCATTCTTGCTTGACGCTCTGTGCGTTTCACAGCTGCAGCACGTTTTCTCTTACGTTCTTGAGTTGGCTTTTCGTAAAATTGTCTTTTACGTGATTCTGCTAAAGTTCCTGCTCGCTCGCATGAGCGTTTAAAACGTCTTAGAGCGATATCAAATGGCTCATTATCCCTTACTTTTACGCTAGGCATTGTGTACTGTCTCCAAATTTGTGGATGATTAAAAAGGCGAGTATTTTAACTGTATTGATTATAAATGACAAAGAAAAGTCTGTTATTTATCAGCTAAAAGGCGTTAAAATAGCTGTTTTTAGCAATTTAAGGGTTTATGAGCATAGAAAAACGCTACAATTCGGTTAAATCAAGGATAAATAATGCTGCGGTTAAATTATTGGCAGTCAGTAAAAAACAACCCATAAATAAGATTCGACAACTTTATCAATTGGGTCACTGTACTTTTGGTGAAAGTTATGTTCAAGAAGCGGTTGAAAAAATCAAAATATTAAGCGATTTAGCAATCCAATGGCATTTTATTGGTCCGATTCAATCAAATAAGACAAAATACCTTGTTCAGTATTTTGATTGGGTGCAGTCGGTTAGTTCCTTGAAAATATTGACTCGTTTAAATAAGCAGCGAGACCCAAGCCGTGGAAAACTTAACGTGTTATTGCAATTAAAAGTGGGCAACGAGGCGTCAAAGAAAGGTTTTGATGCCGCGCAGCTGGTGGCTATATGTCAAAAACAACATGAGTTTCAAAATATCCGTATTCGTGGTTTAATGTCAATCCCTAAACCCAGTGATGTTTATAAAGTTCAATTAAAGCAGTTTTCTCAATGTAAAGATGTTTTTGAAAAGATGAAAACCTATGTTGCTGTTGATACTTTATCTATAGGGATGTCATCTGACTTGGAGGCTGCTATTGAAAGCGGTTCGACCATGGTTAGGGTTGGAACTGGTATTTTTGGAAAAAGAGAGTAGAGTGTATGAATGTAAATAGTGGAAATAGAAGTGTGGGTTTGTTGATTGGCTTTATCTGTGTGGCGGCTTTTGTCGCCGTATTTTTTGTTGAGCCAATTGCTCAAGATTCTGACTATCACAATTTTGCTGATTCAAAAGAGTTCTTTGGGATTGCAAATTTTTGGAATGTTGTCTCCAATATTCCTTTTTTGATTGTGGGCTTAATGGGTTTGGCTCAGCTTAAACGTTTAAATACAATACCTGAAATGGGAGTGGCTTATTGGTTATTGTTCTTTGGTGTGGCATTGGTGGCTTTTGGTTCGGGCTACTATCATTTAAACCCGAACAATAAAACTTTGGTTTGGGATAGGCTACCAATGACGATTGCTTTCATGTCTTTGTTTGCAGTGATTATTTCTGAGTTTGTCAATCAGCAGCGCGGCAGTTTATTATTGATTCCATTACTGGTTGCTGGAATTGCCTCAGTAGTGCTTTGGTCAGTGAGTGAATCACAAGGTGTAGGAGACTTGCGCTTTTATGCGCTGGTGCAATTTCTTCCTATCGTTCTGATTCCTTTGATTCTTTTGGCTTATCCAGCGGAATTTACCAAGGTGTCGGCTTATTGGTGGTTATTATTGGCTTATATTGTAGCTAAAGTGTTGGAATATTTTGATGAACCAGTCTATCAGCTGTTCAATCAACAAATGAGTGGACATGCCATTAAGCATGTGGCAGCAGCCGTTGGAATGTATGTGTTGTTGCGTGGTTTTCGTCAGCGTTCGATAGTAAAGGCAGTTGCACGTTAGCTTTTTTGTAATAGTGTGGCAAGTATGGCTTGCCTAATCAATACACCGTTAGCAACTTGTTCGAGTATCACCGAAGGTGTGTTGTCAGCAATTTCAGAAGATATTTCGACCTCACGATTAATTGGACCTGGGTGCATAACAATACACCCATGATTAGCTAATGCCAGTGTAGTCCTGTTTAAACCAAAGTTTTGGTGGTAGTCTTTCATGTTAGGAATGGAGTTATCTGTTATGCGCTCTTTTTGTATGCGTAACATAACGATAACATCGGCATTGCCTAGTACTTCATTCATGCTTTGGCAAATAATGCCTTTATCGGATTGTTTGGGAAGCAGTACTTTGGGACCATATAAGTGTATCTTTTGGTTGCCAAGGGTATGTAAAATGTCAATGAGAGAATTGGCTACTCGAGAATGTTTAACATCACCTATAATGGCAATTTTCAAGTCTTCTATTTTCTTCTTGTGTTGTAAAATAGTATAGGTGTCTAATAAGGCTTGTGTTGGGTGCTGGTTATTGCCGTCTCCAGCGTTGATGATTTTGATTTCTGGGTTGAGCCATTGTTGTATTTCTTTGCCAATATGGTTTTGAGAGTGCCTAACCACAAAGGCGTTAATGTCCATGGCTTGCAAGGTTTGGATGGTGTCTTTTAAGGACTCGCCTTTTGCCGTCGAACTCTTGGCGAGGTTTAAATTTACCACATGGGCACCTAATCTTTTGGCTGCTAGCTCGAATGACACGAGAGTGCGTGTGCTGTTTTCAAAAAAAAGATTGGCAACGGTTATACCTCGGAGTATTTTTCTGTTTTTCTTCTTTGAATTGGACTTTATTTTGTCAGCCATTAAAAATAGTTGTGCAATGTCTTGTTTAGTTAGGTTTTTGATGTCAATTAGGTTGTTCATTGTCGTGTATCCAGCCAGCGTTGTAGTATGTTTTTAGCAGCATGTGCATCTAAGTTTTTACTGTGTTTTCTTTTTGCGTTCCCTAATGAGCGAGCTTGAGCAAATTCATCTTGAACAGCCATTGAACTGTAGCGCTCATCCACTTCGCAAATGGGAAGTTTGTATCTGTGTTTCATTTTGTTTGCAAAGTTATGCGCTTGTTTTGTGCTTTGTTGTTCTTTTCCATCTTCTGTCAGTGGACGCCCAATGATAATGGCTTGGGGTTGCCATTGTTCTATGATGGCATCAAGTTCACCCCAGGTAAATTTTTTATTAACGTGAATGGTTTTAAGTGCCGAGGCTGTTTTTGTTATGGATTGCCCCACTGAAACACCTATGTTTGCTAGACCAAAATCAATCCCTATATAACTAGGCATGGGCAATACCTGAGATGGTTTTATAATCACTTATGCCAATTAGAGACAAAGCTTTTTGCCACTTCTCTTGGGCTGGTGTGGTAAAGATTAAGTCCATATTTATAGGGCAGGTAAGCCATGTGTTTTGTGCTATTTCAGACTCGAGTTGATCTTTATCCCATCCTGAGTAGCCTAATATAAAGTGCCAATGACTCTTTAGTTGGTTTGTTGCTATTTTTTCGAGCAAATCTTTTGAAGTGGTTAGGGTTAAGTTGTTTAAAAGGTTGATTGAACTTTTGAAACGTTGGTTGTCATTGTGTAAGATAAAGCCACTGCTTTTGTTGATTGGTCCGCCATCAAGAACGTGTAAATTATCATGGGGTTGTGATAAACCAAGTTCATCAAAAACTTGATTGGTGTCAATATCTTCAATAGGGTGATTAATGACTAGTCCCATGGCTCCGTCACTGTTGTGCTCGCAAACAAGTATGACCGCTTGTTTAAATCGGGTATCTTGCATGTCCGGTAAGGCGATAAGTAATTGATTTTTAAGATTCATTATTTTTGTTTTAGTTTGTTTCCTGGTAAAAATTGCCAAGTTCGAGTGATGTAAAGAATGTCTATGTTGTTGGTATTTTCTGGAATAGCTTCAAACGGTTCTGCTAGATAAACTAAATGAATGGCGGCGTCATCAATGGCTTTGAATCCTGAGGATTGAATGATTTTTGTTTCTTTGACGTAACCATCAATATCAATTCCTACTGACATAACCAAGGTTCCAATGAAATTATTCTTTCTAGCTTCTTCTGGATAATTTAAGTTGCTGACTCGTTCAATTTTCTTCACCCATGTTTTCATGTAATTAGCAAATTCGTAGGATTTGGTGCTGGCAGATAGATATTTGGACTTGGGCCTTTTTGCGTATTTTTCGATGCGGTTTGATATATTGTTTTCAAGTTTTGCCAAGCGTTGGTTCTTTGTCAGTTGAGTGGATTTGTTTTCAGGATTAATAGATTCATGGAGTTTGTTGGCACTTTGTACTTGAAGAGAGGATTTATTTGACGTCACTAAATTTAGGTCTTTTGCTTCTTTAATGTTTGGAATATTTTCGATTTGCTCTTTGAGGTGATTGCCTTGATCATCAACGGCTATGCCTGTCTTTATATTTTGTGGGCGCACACTTTTTTTTGATTCTCCACCCCCTTGCTGGTCGTTTTTGGCAAGAAAATCCGCCTTTTCAGGTTCTTTTAAACTTTTTTGTTTAGATAGAATAACATCAAGACTCGGTAATGAGTCATTGGTGTTGGAATCATCAAGTGTAAAAACGATACCCATTATTAGAGAACTCACCAATAAAGCACTCAGAGTGAAGGTTAAAATGTTTTTATCTGTTGTGGAAATATGCGGCATTAGTTCATTATTTTTTCTATCTCATCAAAAAGCATTCCAGCAATGTTTAAATCAAACTGTTTATCAAGTTCTCTTATGCATGTTGGGCTAGTGACATTGACTTCGGTTAAGTGTTTGCCAATAACATCAATACCTGCAAAGATAATTCCCATTTCTTTTAGTACTGGGCCAACCTTTTTACAGATTTCATAATCGCTTTTGGACAAGGGTTGGCCTACTGCTTTGCCGCCTTTGGCTAAATTGCCTCTGAAATCATCGTCTGAAGGTATTCTTGCCAATGCAAAGTCCACAGGTGTTCCATTTATCAAAAGGATTCTTTTATCTCCTTTTGTTATTTCGGGTATGTATTCTTGAACCATGGTAGTGCGAGTGCCATTATTGGTTACTGTTTCAATGATAACATTGAGGTTTTTGTCATTTTTTCCAGTTTGAAAAATAGAGGAGCCACCCATGCCGTCCATAGGCTTAATAATGGCTTTATCTAAGGTTTTAGCGAAGTTTTTAATGCTTTTTTGATTTCTAGAAATGACGCATTTGGGGCTAAATTCTGGAAAATATTCGGTAAAGAATTTTTCATTTGCATCTCTTAATGATTGAGGGTCGTTGCAAATTAATACCCCATTTTCTTTTGCTAAATCAAGAAGATAAGTGTCCATTATATATTCCATATCAAAAGGAGGGTCTTTTCGCATCATTATAACATCTAGGGAAGACAAGTCGATAAGTTGCGATGAAGTAAAGTCAAACCAATGCGAAGTGTTATCGGTTAACTTGATTCGTTTGGTTAAAGCAAAAGGGCGATGATTCTGGACTGAAGTGTCATTTTGAGTAAAGTAGTGTATTTCATAATTTCGTGCTTGTGCTTCTAACATCATGGCAAATGTTGAGTCTTTTTTTGTATTGATTTCTTCAATAGAGTCCATTAAGAATCCAATTTTCATGGCAGTTATCTCATCTGTTAATTTGATATTAAGTTAATTATACTCAACTGTAATTTATAATCACTTGAAAAGTAGTATTAATTGGTTTCTTGTGAATAAAGAGCCATTTTCTACAGAAAATGAAAAAAAATTCAAAAAATTGATTTTTAGATTTGAAATAAGAAATAAAATAAGTTATTTTGTTAAAATATACTAACTTAGCTTGATAAGTTGATAAATTAATTTAAGAATAAATTGATAAAAAATAATGAAAAATTAAACCATTTCAAGTATCCTTAGTGCAAAGCACAGGATAAATAGGAAAATGTAGTGGTTTAGCTATTATTTTTTATTTCCTTAATGAATATAAATAAATAAAAAGAGTGTAACAGTGAGTGATAATAGTAAAGAGTTAGATTTTTCAGGTTTGAAGGTGATGGTTATTGATGATTCGAAAACCATTAGAAGAACGGCAGAAACATTATTGAAAAAGGAAGGTTGCGATGTTGTGTCGGTGGAAAATGGTTACGATGCTCTTTCATTAATATCAGATTTACATCCTGACGTTATCTTTGTAGATATCATGATGCCACGTTTAGATGGTTACAAAACGTGTGCCTTAATAAAAATGAATAAAGAGTTTAAATCGACGCCAGTCATTATGTTGTCATCTAAAGATGGTCTTTTTGATAAGGCAAAGGGTAAGGTTGTCGGAGCCGAGTTATATTTAACCAAGCCATTTACCAAAGAAGAGTTGCTCGATGCAATAAAGTCCAATAAAAAAGGGTAGGGTTTATGTCAAAAAATAATGTAAAACCATTTGAGTTGCTTGCAGAATATGAAAGGTTGAGCTTAAAGCATAAGGTGGATGTGTTAACGGAAAAAGTAAGAGATCAATGGTCAGGAGTGGGTTTTAAAGTTGGTGACACCTATTATGCTATTGCAATCGAAAAAATTGTAGAAGTTTTGATTTTATCAGAGACAACAAAAATTCCAGGAATAGCAAAGTGGGTTTTAGGGTTGGGAAATATTCGTGGAAACTTATTACCAATAATTGACTTTAAATCCTATTTAACTAATCAACCAATTAAAATTACAGCCCATACCCGGATGGTTGTTATTCAACAAATTGCAGGCCAAGTTGGTCTTGTTGTAGACGAAGTATTTGGCCAAAAACATTTTGTAAACAAACAAAAAATCAAAAATAATAAAAAAGAGAATGAATTAAAATATTCTGAGTTGGCTTTTGAAGACAAAGGTATTGTATGGAACGTGTTGGAAGATGAGAAGCTTATCAATGACCCATTATTTCAAAATGCAGCAGCAGTATAAACAAGAAGAGAGTATAAAATATGAGTGTAACATCAAATGATTTAGGAGGGCAAGCGAGAACTCTGCCAACATGGCAAGTTTTTATCTTGTTGCTACTTATTATAGGATTCGTAGTTAATTCCATTGCTTTAAGCACAATCGAATCAAATAAAGTACAACACGTGCAAGCTGCAGATGATATTCAGATTAAAGCCCAGCAATTGGCACAGCATGCTATTTCATCTTCTTCGGGTGATGAAGATTCGTTTAAGAAGCTTAAGTTTACACGGGATTATATCTCAACAAAAATTGATTCATTAGCTAATGGTAATTCAGACTATCCGCCTGTACCCGTAGAGGTGAATGACCCGCTCAATGTTGTCCAAACCACTTGGAAGTCAATGGATGCAAATGTTGGTAAAATATTGGATAAACAAGATTTGATTAAAGATATGTCAAAGATTTACAACAAATTTGCTGAAAAAATTCCTGAGTTGCAAGCCAAAAATGATAAAGTTGTTAAATTATTGGTGAAAATCAACGGTTCTAGAGAATTAATTCGTTTAGCAGGGCAGCAACAAGTGTTAGCAGATAGAATGTTAAGGCGTATGGGTGAAGTGCTAAAAGGTGGAATGAACGCTGTTCAAGAGTCAGAAGCCTTAAAAGATGATACTAATCGATTTTCAAAAGTATTGAATGGAATGTTTAATGGTGACGGAAATATAAAAGCTGTTGCTAATAAAAGTGTAATTGAAGCACTGGGTTCTGTTTATAATGTTTTCAATGACTTGCAAGCAGATGTCAATGAGGTGATGAAGGCTCAGGATTTGTTCGAAGCACAAACGGCAACAGATGATATTGTGTTTGACACACCTTTATTTGTTGATCAAACCAAAGAATTATCCACTCGTTTAAAAGAAATTAAAACAACTTTACCATCTGTTAATGCACAGTATATACTGGGTGCATTAGCTCTTTTGTGGTTAATATTTATACTCTATTCATTAACAAAGAATGATAGAAAGCGGGCAGCAGAAGCGCAAGACTTAAATGAAAGAAACCAGTTGGCGATTTTAAGATTGCTTGATGAAATGGGTTCGCTTGCTGATGGGGATTTAACGGTAAATGCCACAGTGAGTGAAGACATCACGGGAGCTATTGCGGATTCTGTTAACTTCGCTGTTGAAGCTTTAAGAAGCTTGGTAAAAACAATTAATGATGCATCAGTTGGTGTGGCATCAGCGGCACAAGAAGCGCAAGCAACAGCGTTACATTTGGCAGAAGCATCAGAACATCAGGCGCACCAAATTACAAATGCATCCGCGGCGATTAATGAAATTGCCGTATCAATTGATGAAGTATCGATCAACTCGTTAGAGTCAGCTGACGTGGCGCAACGTTCAGTACTAATTGCTCATAATGGTGCGGAAATTGTACGTCAAACTATTGAAGGCATGGATAATATTCGTAACCAGATTCAAGAAACCTCAAAACGTATTAAGCGATTGGGTGAAAGTTCACAAGAAATTGGAAACATTGTTGAATTGATTAATGACATTTCAGAACAAACAAATATTTTGGCACTAAATGCCGCTATTCAAGCTGCATCGGCAGGTGAGGCTGGACGTGGTTTTGCCGTGGTAGCCGATGAGGTACAATCACTTGCTGAACGGGCATCTAATGCGACGAAACAGATTGAAACATTGGTTCAAACTATTCAATCAGATACAAATGAAGCCGTTTCTTCAATGGAGCAAACGACTGCAGAAGTGGTGGATGGAGCTAAGCGAGCTGAAAATGCGGGTGATGCATTGACGGAAATTGAAGCAGTATCCAATGATTTGGCTGAATTGATTCAAAATATATCAGAATCCGCAAAGCAACAATCAGTCGCTGCAACCAACATATCAGGAACCATGAACGTGATTCAAGAGATTACAACACAAACATCTGTTGGCACACAACAAACAGCAGAATCCATTGGAAACTTGGTGGAATTGGCAAATGAATTGCGCTTATCGGTACAAGATTTCAAGTTGCCAACTGATGAATTTAATTAAGTAAAGTGAAAAATTATTCAAATGAAGGGTTGATATTTTTACCCGATTTTAAACTGTTCGATTATGAAGAGTGGTCACAATTGCTAGAAAAAAGAGTGGGAATAACTATTCCGCGTGAAAGAGAACTTTTTTTACAAACAAAAATTTGGTCCAGAATGAGAGAGCTTGGAATTTCTTCTTTTTCAGAATATTGGCAAATGATAAAGAATGGCATTACGGGAAATTTAGAATGGAGTGAGTTGTTAGATAGGTTGACAGTACACGAAACCAGTTTTTTTAGGCACGGACCTTCTTATAAATTGGTTCAAGAAGATTTTAAGAATATTCTTGAGAATAAAACTAAGTTTCATTACAAAGTATGGAGTGTTAGTTGTTCTACAGGCGAAGAGCCTTACTCTTTAGCGATGATGTTGCATGAATTAAAAAGCAAGGTGGAAAAGAATAGTATTTATTACGGTATTACTGCGACAGATGTGAGTAAACCAGCATTGATACAAGCGGAAAACTGTTTTTACAGTAAAGAAAAAGTAAAAGAAATAGATTTGGATTATAGAAAATATTTGACCAGCGTTAATTCAAATATTTTTACTATTGATGAGACTATAAAAAATAGAGTGGCTTTCGGTGTGTTTAATTTGTTGAAGATTGAAAAAATGCCAACGATTAAATTTGATATTATATTCTGTCATAATGTATTAATTTATTTTTCAAAAGGGAAGAAAATAAAAATTTTAGAAGGGCTGAAAAGGTTTTTGAAAAAAGGGGGATTGCTTGTTTTAAACCCAACTGATATAGGCAGTTGGAAAAGCCAAGGCATGACACGAATAACATATAAAAGAACTTTAGCATATAAATTGGATTAGATAAAAGTATGAGAGAAATAGAACAAATAGATTTTTCAACATTAATTTGGGTGAAAAAAGAGCTTGATGAAACCTTAAGCAGGGCGCAATCAGCCATTGAGGCCTATGTTGAGAATCCAGAAGATGAAAATCAATTACAGTTTTGTGCTACCTACCTTCATCAAGTACAAGGCACTCTAAAAATGGTGGAGCTTTATGGTGCAGCGATGGTTGCCGAAGAAATGGAACAAGTTGCTACCAAGATACTGGATAAAGAAGTGGATTCAGAAAAGGATGCTTTTGAAGTGTTAACACGTGGCATTTTGTTGTTACCAGATTATTTGGAAAGAATACAGTTGGGGCATAAGGACATTCCAATGGTTTTGCTGCCTCTGGTCAATGATTTAAGAACAGTTAAGGGTGATCAATTACTATCAGAAAGCGCTTTATTTAATCCAAACCTGAGTTTAGGAATTCCCGAATCTAATTATAATGCGAGTTTTGTCTTAAGCGAAAATCAACTAACTCAAGTTGTTAATAAAATAAGAAGTGTTTATCAGGTTAGTTTATTAAACTGGTTGAAAGGAAATGATGTTGAAGCTAATTTAAAGAAAATTCAAACTATACTCGATAAATTAAAAACAGTTGTTCTCGAAAAGGATGAAAAACAGATGTTTTGGGTGGCAGGAGGGTTGTTTGAAGCTCTGATTAATGGGAGTTTGGAAAGGTCGGTGACAGTAAAACAGTTGGCAGCACGTTTAGACCAAGCAATCAGAATGATTGTGTCTTCTGACAAAAATTCAGTTGAAAGACCTTATAAAAAAATAACCAAAAATCTTTTATATTATGTTGCACTAGCACAAAGCAATGATCGGAGAATCAAAGAGATTCAAACATTTTTTAATTTATCTGATTTTATTTCTGATGAATCTGAAATTGAGCATGCTAAAACCAGCTTGTCAGGAAAAAACAAAGAACTGTTAGAGTCAGTAACAACGGTCATTAAAGAAGATTTAATGTCAGTTCAAGAAAATTTAGATTTGTATAACCGAAATGAAAATGCCGATACTTCAGACATGAAACTAATACTGGATTCACTCAATAAAATTTCTGATACACTAGGTATTATAGGAGTTGGAGTAGCGCGTTCTCGAATAAAAAATGTTGCTGAAGGTGTTGAAAAAGAGATTGAAGATTCTGGAAAAGTATCAAAAGATTCTCTTATGAAAATTGCTGAGACAGTTTTGTTTGTAAATTCGGCATTAGATGAAAATATTCTGTCTCTTGGCGAGATTAGTGATGTTGATAGGGATTCAGAATCCAATATTGCTTCATCTGAAATCCGTAAAATTCAAGATGTATTAGCCCAAGAGTCAATAAATTCCTTACAGAAAGTAAAACAAAATTTTATTCAATACATTGAGTCTTCGTGGAATCAAGAATATTTAAAATCATCACCAAAACTACTTAAACAAATAAGTGGTGCTTTAAAGATGTCAGGATTTTTAGAAGTATCAAAAGAGATAGAGAAAATTGAAGACTACACTTTAAACCACATGCTAAAGAGTGATTATGTTCCTGATGTGGAAAAATTAGATATTTTAGCGGAGGCTATCGCAAGTTTAGAGTATTATTTGGAATATTTAAGCGAAGGAACAAAAGGAGAGAAGAGTATATTGGAGTTGGCTCAATCGAACATCAATAAATTATTTGAACCTGAAGCTTTAAAAAATGAAGAAGTTGAGCTTAGTGGTGCTTCTGAACAGCTCGATGAATCTAATGAGTTAGAAAGCATACCTGAAGACGATTTTGAGTTGAGTACAGTTAGCGAGCTAAGTTCTGAAGGTGAGTTAAGCTTGGAACAAGAGTTAAGTTCGGAACAAGAGTTAAGTTCGGAACAAGAGTTAAGCTCGGAAGATGAATTAAACTCGGAACTTGATGACATCGATGAAATGGATTTTGATGAGTCATTTGAAAATAAAATCTCTGATGAGCTTGGGCTTTCTGAAAGTGTTGAGAGATTAGTCGTTGCATTTAGTGACGATACAGATGATGACATCAAAGAAGTGTTTTTGGAAGAGTTTGAAGAAGAGGTAGAACACCTTAATGATATCTATCCCAAATGGAAAAATAATCCTGAAGAGCAGTTTGAATTATTAGGTGAAATACGTCGCATCTATCATACCTTAAAAGGCAGTGGACGTTTAGTTGGGGCGATGGCAATAGGTGATTTCAGTTGGAAGATTGAAGACATGACCAATCAAGTGTTGAATAAAACTCGTGATGTCTCACAGTCGTATTTAATGGTTATGGATGCCTCCAAAAAAATATTGCCAAGTTTATATCAGGCCTTAGAAAATGAAGCAGAAGTTCCTGCTGGTTATTATGCTATATTAAAAGCAGCAGAGGCCGTTATTGCAGGAGATACCATTGAAGAAATAGTATTTGAAGAAACTAATAAAGACAAGGATATATCTGACAAACAGGTTAAACCGCAAGTTGATTCTCATGATAAGGATTCTGAAATTAGTGAAACAGACGATAAACAAATAGACCAACCAGCAACTGAAGATACTGAAAGTACTATTGATGATGTCTCGTTATCTAGTGAAGATTTGCTTGAATTTGATGATGAGTTATCCAGTTTAGATGAGGATTTGTTGGATGAGTCTGATTTATCTGTGGATCCAGTTTTTGTGGAAATCTTGCAACAAGAAGTTGAAGGACACCTCAACGATATAGGTGAATATTTAGAGGATTGTAAAAAGTCAGGTAACTGTGTTCCAACAGAAAAGTTTATAAGAGTTGTGCACACTTTGAATGGTGCCGCTAATATGGCATCTGTTAATAGTATAGTGTCCATGACAACGCCATTAGAACTGTTTGCAAAATCAGTTTTAGATGCTGAAAAAGAGTTTGATGAAGAAAGTATTCAGCAAATAAAGAAATTTAAAAATGAATCTGAAAAGATAATGAAAGATTTGTCGCATTTATCTACCCCTACAGAAGAGATAAATCAAATTGGTTCATTCTTTAAGAATGCCACCGTGGTAATTAATCAAGAATTAGATGCATCAGAAGAAGATCTTTCAGACTTTGATTTAAAGCAGTTTATTGACGAAGCAGAAAATGAAGATGAATTGAGTAATATCAATCTAATGAGTGAGTTTGACGACTTAGAAAATGAAATTAACGCTATTCAGTCAGAAGAAAGTGAATCACTTGGTGAGTTGTCTAACGTGGACGAAGAGTTAAATCTAACCCTTGAAATTGATGATTTGAAATTAGATGAATCAACACACGAGGATTCTTCAGAAATAACAGAAGAAATCACCCTTGATAGCGAAAAAGAGATGGAATTAGACTTAGAGCTTGAAACTGATGCGGTTGATTTAGATTCAGCCGAAGATTTCTCTCTCGATAGAGAAGAAGAATTGGAGTTAGACTTAGAGCTTGAAACTGATTCGGATGATTTAGATTCAACCGAAGATTCCACCCTCGATAGCGAAGAAGAATTGGAATTAGACTTAGAGCTTGAAACTGATGAGGTTGATTTAGATTCAACCGAAGAGTCTACCCTTGATAGCGAAGAAGAGATGGAATCAGACTTAGAGCTTGAAACTGATGCGGTTGATTTAGATTCAGCCGAAGATTTCTCCCTCGATAGAGAAGAAGAATTGGAGTTAGACTTAGAGCTTGAAATTGATGAGGTTGATTTAGATTCAGCCGAAGATTCCTCCCTTGATAGCGAAGAAGAGATGGAATTAGACTTAGAGCTTGAAACTGATGCGGATGATTTAGATTCAACCGATGAAACTACCTTTGAAAGTGAAAAAGAATCAGAAGAGGAAACTTTTGAAGAAGAATTGCCAAAAGATGAGGTGTTGAATTTAACTGGACAAGAACATATTTCTGCCAGTGTACCAACCAGTTACG
>Ga0256840_1000373_pt1 | contig 46185 bp, 48 predicted proteins | sample 355202metaG_FD_185969 | JGI IMG/M metagenome (GOLD analysis project Ga0256840, IMG submission 185969) | Hydrothermal vent microbial communities from Mid Atlantic Ridge, Atlantic Ocean - 355-202 | ecosystem: Environmental > Aquatic > Marine > Hydrothermal vents | place: Atlantic Ocean: Mid...
TTTTTCTCCTAGTTTTTGTTGTGGCGACAACATGACTAGAATGCATGAGTAGATTTTATTTGTCTCTCCAGGCGGAGCCTTTCGACCAACTCCACGTCCTAAGGACGTGGTTTAATTTTTAATCAATTTATTCGCAAATCTGAGCCACTAAGTAAAGTGATTTACGATGATAAACTCGATGTATTACATCAAGCATTAGGCTCGCATTCCTTTGTTGCTAGAGTTCAAGGCGGTAAATTAAAAACAAAAAATGAAATTCGTATAGGCTCGGTCTTTAAAAAAGTACCTATAGAATTTTTAAAAATGATCACCGTCCATGAGTTAGCCCATATAAAAGAAAAGCAGCACAATAAAGCTTTCTATCAATTATGTCAGCATATGGAATCCGATTATCACCAATTAGAATTTGATATGCGCCTGTACCTAACTCACTTAGATATTACAGGAAAACTTTATTAAAATAATAGTCCTATCTATTAAAGCGTTAATTTGGCAACACCTTCTTATGTGTGTGAATGGACATCAAAATACCAAAACCTGCCAGCAAGGTAACCATTGACGTCCCACCATAGCTAATCAAAGGTAAAGGCACTCCGACCACCGGCAAAATTCCGATAACCATCCCAATATTGACAAACACATACACAAAAAACGTACAGACTAAACTACCTGCAAGCAAACGGCTATAAGTATCCTGCGCTTGCACAGCAATATACAAACCGCGGGCAATAATAAATAAATAGATAGCAAGTAGCCCTAAGCAACCGACCAAACCAAATTCTTCCGCAAAAACAGCAAAAATAAAATCGGTTGAACTTTCGGGTAAAAAATCTAATTGGGACTGAGTATTACCCTGCCATCCCTTCCCATAGGGACCACCCGAGCCTATAGCAATTTTAGATTGAATAATATGATAGCCCTTTCCCATAGGGTCAGCTTCAGGATTCAAAAAGGTCAATACACGATCTTTCTGGTACTCACGCATAAAAAACTGCCAATAAAGAGGCGCTAACGCACTTAATCCTAACATGGTCACCAGTAAAAACCGCCAAGAAAGGCCGGCAAAATACAAAACAGAAGCACCTGAACTCGCCACTAATAGAGATGTCCCTAAATCCGGCTGACGTACAATTAATAGCGTAGGAATTAAAATAAAAAGCGTAGCTACGCCTATATGCCGCCATTTTGGCGGTATATCATGCCCCGCTAAATACCACGCGACCATCATTGGCGTGGTAATCTTAATCATTTCTGAGGGCTGGAAACGAAATAAACCCAAGTCCAACCAACGCTGCGCCCCTTTACCCACATCACCGACTAGTAAAACAGCGAGCAATAAAACCACACCTAAGCTATACAATGGTATTGAATAACGTTGAAATTGGCGTGGATTAACATGCGCTAAAACAATCATCAGAATCCCAGCAATCCCCATACGCGCAGCTTGGCGTATCAGCAAAGCAGTTTCTTTATTGCCTGTGCTATACAACATCATAAAACTCATAAGCAACAACAAAAATAAACCAATTAATAGAGGAATATCTACATGCAGCTGACGTAACAATCCGCCAATTAAAGAATGCTCTTTAAACTGTTCAGCTCTTAATTCCACTTTCATTGTGTATTTTCCATACCTAAATACTCTTTGATTACCTTGGCTGCAATAGGTGCAGCAATAGAGCTACCATGACTACCGTGCTCAGCTATCACCGCTACAGCAATTTTAGGGTTATCTGCGGGGGCAAAAGCAATAAATAAAGCATGATCACGCATATTGAATTTAATCTCTGCCTCATCATATTCCTCATCTTGCTTAACGGTGTAAACTTGTGCTGTTCCTGTTTTACCTGCAATCTGATAATCAATGCCTTTTGCTATTCGCTTTGCTGTCCCTCTAGGCGAGTGCACTACATGCACCATAGCATTAATAATATCCTGAACATTTCCGAACTTTAATTCAATCTGCTTTTGTATAGGATGCTCCACCTCAGCTGCACGATTTTCATAGATAATTCGTTCGGCTAAGTAAGGTGTAATAATATTCCCTTGCTTAGCTAAAGTTCCTGTTGTACGTGCTAATTGTAAAGGAGTCACTTGCGTAAATCCTTGCCCAATCCCAGTAATTAATGTCTCACCTGGATACCATACCTGCTCTCGATGAATACGTTTCCACTCCCTTGAAGGCAATAAGCCTGATTTTTCACCTTTCAAATCAATACCCGTTTTTTGCCCGAAACCAAATTTATGCAAAAAAGTAGATATTTTATCGATCCCTAAAGCAAGCGACAAATCATAAAAGTACACATCACAGGATTGCGTAATAGCATCATCTAAATTGACTTTACCATGTCCCCATTTTTTCCAATCGCGATATTTATGGTCTTTGTTCGGTAATCGGTAATACCCAGGACAAAATAAAGTTTGCTGCATACTTGCAACACCATACTCCAAGCCTGCCAAACCAATAAATGGTTTTAATGTTGAACCGGGTGGATATTGCCCTCGTAAGACACGATCAAAGAGTGGTTTATTCTTAGAATTATTCAGCCTATCATAATCTTTATAACTAATACCCGTGACAAATAAATTGGGATCAAAACTCGCCTTACTTACCTGAACTAAAACACCTCCGGTATCCAAATCAAGCGCCACAACAGCACCATTATAGTCAGCTAACGCATCATAAGCCGTGCGTTGTAAGTCCATGTCTATCGTTAAATAAATATCTGCACCGGGTATAGAATCAATTCTGCCTAGCTCACTAATAGGCTTACCTTGAGCATTTGTTTCTAACTCAGCATAACCAGCATGCCCGCGCAAAACATCTTCATAGGCACGTTCTATACCTGTTTTACCAATAGTATGCATAGCACGATATTCTGCCTCAGGTAATGTTTTTAGCTCTCTTTCGTTAATACGCCCAACATAACCCACAAGGTGCGCTGTTAATTCAGCATAAGGGTAATGGCGCAGTAAGCGAGCATGAATATCAACCCCTGGAAAGGTATGCCGCAAAACTGCAAATTTAGCCACTTCGGTCTTATCAAGCTGCAACAGCAAAGGAATACTATCAAAGTGCTTATAGTGCTTCCTCTGCTTGTTAAAGGCCGCAATTTTTTCCGGCGGAATACTCAAAGCCAACTGCAATCGCTGCAAAGTCTCTTCCATATCAGTGACTTGATCTGGAATAAGTTCTAAGCTATAAGAAGCTAAGTTTTCCGCAAGAATACGCCCATGCTTATCATAAATAATCCCTCGCGTAGGCGGTATCGAAGACACTTTAATCCGGTTATTCGTTGCCATATTATGGTAACGCTTATGGCCAAGTACTTGTAAATAAACTAGACGACTTACTAAACCTGCAACTAACAGCAACATAAAGGCAAAGAGAATGACTGTACGACTTAAGAAAATGCGATTTTCTAAAAATCGATCTTTAATAACCTGATAACGACGCATAATAGTTAAATACCTTAGGAGCAAGGGGGGTTAATAATACCCGAAAGAGGCATATAGCGCGCTATACAACTGATTTTCTAGCGTGCCTGAGAAGCCCGGCTAGGGTATTATTCATTGTTATTGATGTAAGAATAGGACAGCTCTGTACACTTTAACCGTGCTAAGCACTAAATTTCTTAGACAATGCGTATGTTACGCAATAATAGACTGACAACAGGCCAAACGATAGCCCCTGTTAAAACTGGCAACCAAAAATTCATAGACACCGGTTGATGATTAATATTTTCAATCCAAAAAACCAATATTCGGGCAAGCAATAAGAGCATAAAAACAACCAAGCTTTGTTGAATGATAAGGTAGTGCCTTATACGCTTATGCTGCTTTACACTAAGGAAAATACTCACAGCATAAGCTAATGCATACTGCCCCAGCACTTGTCCAGTCAGCACATCGACTAATAAGCCAACGACCCATGCCTTACCAACACTCGCAGTCTCTGGTGCGACAAGTGCCCAATAAATCAAAATTAACAGCACCCAATCAGGTGTCACCATCAAAAAAGCTCCCCCCCATGGAATGATATTCAATGCCATAGCAACAACAACAGTGAGCCAATAAGCGACCAATAGCGGTAATTTAATCTTGGTCATACTCTTGCTCACTAGGCTGATTATTTAAAGGAATAACCTGACTATTACTCCAAACAATCAGTAGTTCACGACTCGTATTCAGTGCCGCCGTTGGTGTCGCTTGTATAACTGCAAAAGGTTTATCAGGCTGCTCAACAAAAGACTCAACAACAGCAACAGGATAACCTTGGGGAAAAATACCGCCTAAACCAGAAGTAATTAATAAATCACCAGGAACTATATCTGCATTATTAGGTAAAAAAGGTAAATTCAATTTATTTAACTGACCACTACCAATAGCAATAGTATGTAAACCATTACGATTAACCTGTACAGGAATCGCATGGTTTGGATCAGTAATTAAAATAATCTCCGAACTTAAAGGCAGAGCTTTGAGAACTTGCCCAACAATACCATTTGCATCTAACACCGGCTGCCCCACGTGAACGCCAAATCGACTGCCTTTATTAACCACAACCACATGCTCATAAGGAGCAAGATTAACCGATAGTAATTCAGCAATCAAAACCTGCTCGCCTAATTTAAAAGAGCTATCTAATAAGGAACGTAAACGAATATTTTCTTTTTCTAAGGCCGAAAATTTCAATAATCTTGCACTATTAATCAGTTGCTGCTGCTTTAATACTTTATTTTCACTTAATAGCTGTTCGTAACTCTCAACAGAATTAATTACGTTATTTAATAATCGTGTGGGCGCATCAACCATATATTGAATAGGATAAACAAAGACCGAAAGAATATGACGTAAAGGCTTTAATTTATCACTATACTGCTCAGTGACCAGAAAAAAAACAGACAATAAGACCACAATTAAAAAACGTGTATTAATTGAGGGACCAGTGGCAAATAAAAGTTTTATAGTGTTTACCCTAGCAAAACTGAAGCATTAAAAACAAACTAATAACGACTAACTCACCACCACTCAGTTAAGGAGATAAGGAGCAAGTGTATCAACTCAAAGCAATGCGCTTTGTCGCTCTGCATATCCTACATCAACTTACTTAACTGAATGGCAGTAAACTACCAAATATCAATGACTAACGCATTAATCTTACACTTTCATAAAGCATTAAATTTATATTTTAACTTTTAAAAAGGCATTGAATAATACGCGGGGTCATGACTATTCTAAAGAAAAAGCAGACAAACCTTTTTCATCCAACATTTCCAATACCATGCCACCACCACGTGCAACACAAGTTAATGGGTCATCAGCAATATAACAAGGCAAGCCGGTTTCTTCAGAAATAAGACGGTCTATATCTTTTAGTAAAGCACCACCACCCGTTAAAACAATACCTCTTGTTGCTACATCCGCACCAAGTTCAGGCGGGGTTTGCTCTAAAGCAACTTTAACTGCTCCTACGATACCAGATAATGGCTCTTGTAAGGCTTCTAAAATTTCATTGCTATTTAAAGTAAAACCGCGCGGCACACCTTCTGCTAAATTACGCCCTTTCACCTCAATTTCCATAATCTCACTGCCCGGATAGGCGGTTCCTATTTCTTTTTTAATACGCTCAGCCGTTGCATCACCAATTAAAGTGCCATAATTTCTACGTACATAATTAATAATCGCCTCATCAAAGCGGTCACCACCAATGCGTACGGAAGCTGAATACACAATCCCATTTAAAGAAATAACGGCAACTTCAGAAGTCCCTCCCCCTATATCTAAAACCATAGAACCATGCGCTTCATCAACCGGCATACCCGCACCGATTGCTGCTGACATAGGTTCTTCAATCAAATAAACTTCACGCGCACCCGCCATTGCCGCCGACTCACGAATAGCTCGCCGCTCAACTTGAGTAGAACCACAAGGCACACAAATTAAAATACGCGGACTAGGCCGGAAAAATTTATTCTCATGCACTTTTTTGATAAATTCACGCAACATACGTTCTGTTACTGCAAAATCAGCAATCACGCCATCTTTCAAAGGACGAATAGCGGTTATATTCCCCGGTGTGCGACCCAGCATTAGCTTAGCTTCTGTGCCTACCGCAGCAATCATTTTAGATCCACGAATCCGATCTTCTTTGATAGCGACTACTGAAGGTTCGTTTAAGACTATTCCTTGCCCCGGCATATAAATAAGTGTATTAGCTGTCCCTAAGTCAATTGACAAATCATTTGAAAATAGGCCACGAAGTTTATTAAACATTAATTCTTGTTCCTGAACACGTAGAAAATTCCACTACTTTATCAATCAATAAGGTATTTGGGCAAGATATAAAGTATCATATTGCGCTATTCGTCTTTATAGAAGCTTAAAACAAAGCCTATATAAGGCGCTTAAACTACCTAAGAACCCCACCGAGTAATGGAGTTAAAATGTCGTTAACAGTAGATGATGTTAATAAAATTGCGTATTTAGCGCGCTTGGGCATTGATGCTCAGGACACCGAATCTTATGCCCAAGATCTCTCCGGCATGTTAGACCTGGTTGCTCAAATGAGCGCAGTTAATACTGATGATGTCACACCTATGGCACACCCCCTTGATCAGGCACAACGTTTACGCCCTGACCAAGTTATTGAAACTAATAACCGGGAAGCCTTCCAGGCCATTGCTCCGCAAGTTGAAGCAGGCTTATATCTTGTGCCCAAAGTCATAGAATAAGGTAAAACATATGCATACTAAAACCCTTGCCCAAATCGCTCAAGGCTTACGCGCAGGCGATTATTCTAGTCAAGAACTCACTGAATCCTATCTTGCACGTATTAAACAACACCAAGGCCTGAACAGTTTTATCACGGTAACTGAACATCAAGCTATCGCTGCCGCTAAGCAAGCCGACGCGATGCTCGCTGCCGGTGATGCGCCCTTCTTAACCGGCGTACCTATGGCACATAAAGATATTTTTTGCACCCTCGGTATAAAAACTAGCTGCGGTTCAAAAATGCTGGATAACTTTACCTCGCCTTATAATGCGACTGTAGTAGAAAAATTCAATGTCGCTGGTGCTGTTTCCCTAGGTAAACTCAATATGGATGAGTTTGCTATGGGCTCCTCCAATGAAACCAGCTTTTATGGTGCAGTCAAAAACCCTTGGGCAACCCACTGTGTACCCGGTGGTTCATCGGGTGGCTCAGCAGCAGCCGTTGCTGCGCGTTTAATCCCCGGCGCCACCGGTACCGATACAGGTGGCTCTATTCGCCAACCTGCAGCGCTGTGCGGCATTACTGGCTTAAAACCCACTTATGGCCGAGTCTCACGCTACGGCATGATTGCTTATGCCTCCAGCTTAGATCAAGGTGGCCCTATGGCGCAAACAGCGGAAGATACAGCGCTTATGCTCCAAGTCATGGCCGGATTTGACTCTAAAGATTCCACTAGCGTGGATTGTGCCGTGCCAGATTACAGTGCCGACTTGAATAACTCTCTAACTGGCTTAAAAATTGGTCTTCCTAAAGAATTTTTTGATGAAGCCTTAAACAGCGAGATGGCAGCGAGCATTGACACGGCAATCAATGAATACAGAAAAATGGGCGCAGAAATTGTCGAAGTGTCTATGCCTAATTTAAAACTCGCGATTCCTTCTTATTATGTCATTGCCCCTGCGGAATGCTCGGCTAACCTTTCACGCCTTGATGGTGTGCGTTATGGTTATCGCTGTGAAAACCCTGCTGATTTAAATGATTTGTATATTCGTTCACGTGGTGAAGCTTTTGGCACGGAAGTCAAACGCCGTATTTTAGTTGGTACTTATGCCCTATCTGAAGGTTATTACGATGCTTACTATATTAAAGCGCAAAAAATCCGCCGTTTAATCAGTGATGATTTCAAACAAGCTTTAGAACAAGTCGATGTCATTATGGGACCCGTATCCCCTACCCCTGCTTTTGGCATAGGCGAAAAAACTGATGACCCTATCGACATGTACTTAGCTGATATTTACACGATAGCGATTAATCTAGCTGGCCTACCTGCCATGTCAGTTCCCGCTGGTTTTATCGATAATAAACCCGTAGGCTTACAGATTATTGGTAACTACTTTGACGAAGCAAAACTGCTTAATGTCGCACACCAATATCAACAAGTTACTGACTGGCATCAACAAACACCGAAAGGTTTCGAGTAAGGAGATCACTATGCAATGGGAAACTGTTATTGGGTTAGAAATTCACACCCAACTCGCAACAAAATCAAAAATCTTTTCTGGTGCCGCAACCGCTTATGGCGCAGAACCTAACACCCAAGCCTGTGCAGTTGATTTAGGTTTACCAGGCGTCTTGCCAGTGCTTAATGAAGAGGTCGTGCGCATGGCCGTTAAATTTGGGTTTGCTATTGATGCTGAAGTCGCTGATGTCTCAGTCTTTGCTAGGAAAAATTATTTCTATCCAGATTCACCTAAAGGCTATCAAATCAGTCAAATGGACCACCCTATTGTCGGTATAGGTCATATGGATATTGAAGTGGATGGCATTACTAAACGCATCGGCGTTACCCGCGCCCATTTAGAAGAAGATGCAGGTAAATCTTTACATGAAGATTTTCATGGCTTAACCGGAATTGATTTAAACCGTGCTGGCACACCTTTGCTAGAAATCGTTTCTGAGCCAGATATGCGCTCGGCAAAAGAAGCGATTGCCTATATGCGTAAAATTCACGAACTCGTGCAATATTTAGAAATTAGCGACGGCAATATGCAAGAAGGCTCATTCCGTTGCGATGCTAACGTATCGATACGCCCAAAAGGCCAAGAAGAATATGGCACGCGCACCGAATTAAAAAACATTAATTCATTCAAGTTCGTCGAAAAAGCAATCAATATCGAAGTCGAACGGCAAATTGAAATTATTGAAAACGGAGGCAAAATCACTCAGGAAACCCGCCTGTATGATGCTGATAAAAATGAAACTCGCTCTATGCGTAGCAAGGAAGAAGCGAATGATTACCGCTACTTTCCTGACCCTGATTTATTACCCGTTATTATCAGTGATGAATTACGCACACAAGTTAGGGCCGATTTACCTGAATTACCTCAAATAAAAAGGCAGCGCTTTATTGCCGAATATCAATTAGATGCAGAAACAGCAGGCATTTTATCGAGTACCAAACAGTTAGCACATTATTTTGAAGCCTTAGTTAAATCCTCTGGCTGTGACGCAAAAACCTGTAGTAATTGGGTAACGGGAGACTTATTAGGTGTACTAAATAAGCAAAGCTTAGATATTGCTCAGTCCCCTATCTCTTATGAACGCTTAGCCGGACTATTACAACGTATTGCAGATAATACGATCTCCGGAAAAATCGCCAAACAAGTGTTTGAAGCCATGCTTAATAGCGAAGATGATGCGGATGCAATTATTGAATCCCAAGGTCTAAAGCAAATTACTGATAGCGGCGCTATCGAAGCGATTATTGACAAAATCATCGCTGACAACCCCGCCCAAGTGGAGCAATACTTAAACGGTAAAGATAAAGTCTTTGGTTTCTTTGTGGGGCAGACCATGAAAGCTTCCCAAGGAAAAGCTAACCCTGGCGAAGTCAATAAGATTTTACAAGGTAAGTTGAAACGCTAATTTTCAAATACATACGCTGTCAGCCCATCTAGGGCTGACAGCGTATGAAAAAACCCTACTCAAACCTTAGTTTTCCTCAAGCAAGTTCTTTTCACCAGCACGGCTCAAACGCGGAAAATAAACTAAACCCAATAGTATTAAGGTAAAAATGGCAAAATATGGGCGGCTATCAGACAAAACTTGCTGTTGTTTAGCAAACATTGGAATTTGCAATGCCTTACTCAATTGCTCGCTGGTTTCCAGGCGATGATAAACCCAGTCAACATCTTTACTAAGCTGCTGTAAATAGGGTTCATACAAGCGAGTTAAATGCTGGTCTCCAGTGACTTTAGCACTGCCAAAAGGCGCATTACGCGCGTTGTACCCTTCTACTGGGACAGATGAAGTAGGAGCCATGCCAAATGTTGAGCGGTGCGGAACATCACCTTGTTGATAAAACCCTTGTTGCTGACCTTGCTTGTTATATTTAGGGATGGGGACATTTTGCAAGCCCCCTACCCCGACTAATAGCCCTTTCAGCTTACCTTTCAAGTCACTAAAGTCGGTTTTATAGCGCGGATTCACAGGAGGTGCTTCTTGTCCATCGGTTAAAAAAACAATGTGGCTACCACGGTTCTGTAATTGAGTAATAGTATTCGCAAGCCCTTTACCAATACGGCTATCAGCAGCCCATGCCATCCGCCAGTCAATAGTATCAATCACACTGTCAATTTCTGCATAAGATGAACACACTTCGATAGGCTCAAATAATAAGGTGGATTTTCTTTCCGTAAAAATCCCTAACCCCAACTTAGATTGACAGGGAAGTGTTAATACTAGGTCACGTAATGCCTGTTTAACAAAATGTAGCCGGCTGACCGCTTCACCCTTTAGCTGATAATCCTTAGCATTCATACTGCGTGTTATATCAACAATCACGGTAAAGTTATAAACGGGCTGGCGTTTAATGACTTGTGGCTTAATAAACAATACCAACATAGCCACTAAAGCCAGACTTAAACCATAAAACCGATAATCTTTCAGGTTTTTTAATAAATGCTGTAACAACATAATATTAAGGCAAACCACGTGGAAAGCCTGGCACGGTCGCCCAGAGTTTGGCTTTTTTCTCAGGGATAGGATCATCCTTTTCCATGGTGATTCGATCCATTTCTGGCAATAAACGCATCGCGACTTCTAAATTATATTTTGCATCCCAATAACGACTGTCCAGTGCCAAAGCCTGCCTATAGGCTTGTTTTGCCAAAGCAGCCAGTGCCGTTGCTTCATTTATTTGCATGGCTTCAGCAAGCTCAATAGCCTCAGATAAATAAGTGTTACCCAAGTTGTAGCGAGTAATAGACTGTATTTTTTGGCTACCCTGATTAATAATTTTACTCAAACCCGCTTGTGCTTCTTTATAGCGATGTTTCTTTTTCAGGTAAGTTGCCCGCGCCAACTGTAACGCTGGGGTACTATTTTTCAATTGCTCAGGCCTTATGTCTTTACCTTGGTTTAACTGAGTGATTAATTGATTGCTATTGGCTATTTGGAAGCAAGAAAAAGCACTTTGCAACGCTATCGCTAAAGCAATCAGTAATGCTCCCCAGATAGTATAATGACGAACAGCTTTTATCATGATCGTGCCTCGGCCAGTTTAAATACCCATAATAGGCTAATAAATAGGGTCGCTAACTGATAGCACAGGCTTGACAAGTCCTGCTTAGGTATTTTTTCTACATAATGTAAGGGCATGTTTTCTAATTGATTAATATCATTAATAGCGTCTTGTACCGCGTCAGGGTTTTCTGCCTGATAAGCTTTATAGGGAATACCTAAACTGGTAAAAAACAAATGCAAATAGCGTTCGGGCATTGCCCCTGCATTATCATCGCGCGGATTTTCAGGTTTTTCATATAAGCCAGGACTATTTTCGCTGCGCATAAAAATCCAATACAGCCGGATATTCAGTTGTTTAGCCCAGCGTCTTATTTTTGCCTCACTGTCTGGGTCAATCACTGCAGCACCGTCAGAAACCAGGAGAATAATCCGTGAGCCCGTTTGTGAGCTTTGTTGTTGAAAATAGGATAAACCCATTGCCAGCCCTTTGCTGATATTGGTATAGGCCAGTGCCGGCAAATCAGTAGCAGAAACAGCGGCAAGTGCCGCTTGCTTGTTTTCCGTCAATGGCATAAAAAATAACGCTGAGGTACTATATCCGGCGACCCCGATTCGGTCATGCTTGCGCTGCTTAATAAAGTCACTTAATAAGCGTTTAGCGGCACTGGCTTTGGATTCTTCACTGCCATCGGGTGCTTTGCCTGCATAGGTGTAATCCATACTTTTACTTCTATCCAGCAATAATACAATATGTGCGCCATAACCAATGCGCTCCCTGCTTTGTTCACCTCGATTCAAGCCTGCTAGAGCCAGTACCAGAAAGGTAATAGCGGCAACAGCAATAAGCTTGATCAATACTGAAATACAGCTTGATAGTCTATCCTTAGGTATTATGTCTATACAGGGATAAGGGTTCTGAGTGACACCATTATTAAATAAGGGAAGAAAACTCATCAGTAAAGCGAACAATACCCAAGGATAATCCACAGCAAGATTCATCGCTTGCCTCGTTCTATCTGAAGGCAGTGCTGGCACAAAGCTTTAATTTTATCACTCTCGTTTTTGCTATCGCTACGGGCAGAACTAAAAAAGTACTGATTAGAATAATTAAAAAACCAGGTTAGTTTTTCGTGCAACGGTTGATAATTTGGGAAACGTTGATAAAAATCTGCCAATTGATGCTGGAATAAGGGCTTGCCATTCAGCTGATTTAACGCTTTATGCATAATATTCAAGCTAGCAGTCAAGTCATCAGCCGATAATTTAGCTAATTTCCGTGAAGGACTTTTGAATATCTGATATTTTGGTAAAAAAGTTAATAAGCCATAGAGCCAGGCCAGATAAGCCGCCAATATCAAAGCAATCAGCAAGCTTACTATCAGGCGATTAAGCGAGCGGGTGTTATCTAAGAAAGGCGCGGGCGTGTCTGGGCGCATATATTCTTTACCGTCATCTTTCCGAATAGCCAGCTCTCGCAAGGGCGCGGCAGTAAAATGCCAACTGGGAACCTTTTTTTCTATGGTATTGCCAAATTGCCTGAACTGTAAGGTAAACCCAGGTAATTCAAGCATTTTAACGGCTAAAGGTGCATAAAAAATTTGATAAGTCAGATCAATTTGATAATGGGTACCTTGTTGAGTTTTGGTTTTCTCAATGTTGATCTTATTCAAATTAAGCCAGCGATTAACCTCCCCTTTACTGGGTATACTGCTAGCTTGCAAATCCAAACCCTCTCTAGCGCCTATAATAATTCGCTGTTTTATTTCATCGCCCATCACATAACCAAAAGGACGAGGTGTTTGCACTTGAAAGTGTGTAATCGGCTGACTGATTGAGCCAGAACAGCTACTCAATAATAAGCCAATAAAAAAAATAAAAAGACTGTTAAACCGCATCTTAGTCAACCTGCGAGTTGTAAAAAATAGTGGTTAACTGACTCAGCCCGATAACCTTGATCCATAAATAACGGCTCACAGCCAAAGCTTCTAAAACAATGCTGTAATTGCTGTTTTCTCTGTGCAAATGCAGCTTGGATTTTCTTTTTTAGTGCTGGTCGCATCCATAATGTCCGTGTTGTGCCCTGCTCCAGGTCAGCTAGCTTCGTCATCCCCCAACGTGGCAAATCACGACTTTCTTTGTTATCCCATAACACCAAAGGGATAACCGTATGTTTATTCAGTCGTTGCATTTGTTGTTGAATTATTTTAATAGGCATATAAAAATCAGATAATAGAAAGACCAAGGCTGAGCTATTAGGCAAATAGTCTGCCGCTTGTAATAAACTATTTGCCTGACCTGTAAATGTAGTTGCCTGAATCCGTTTAGCAATTTCATTAACTCGCCCTTGCTGCAAATTGGCGGGTGAAATAAGTAATTGCTGGTTAAGTGCTTGACCGCAGCCCACAAAGCCAAACCGATCCCCCGTTGCATGAGCTGATTTAGCCACCGACAGCAGGCAATCGATCACTGCTTGTGCTTTATTATAATTACCGTGAAAACCCATAGAGGCTGATAAGTCCGCTAGTAAAAAAACATCCAAACGAGATTGTTGCTGAAACGATTTAACCTGATACTCAGCGAAAGGATTGAGTAAACTGGCTCTTAAGTCTATATGTCTTGGGTCAGGTGCGGCAATCAAAGGTTGGTGATGTTTAAAAAGAAGCCCATTGCCTACCACTTTACCTGCGTGAGCACCTGGAAATACATTATAGGGGGCAGCTTTACGGTAATGAAAAATGTTATTTTCTATCATCTTACGATTGATTAATAACGAGCAAGACAAACCCAATGGTAACCAGTAAATAAACGGGAACGCTATATTTTAAAGGGCTGGTAACGATCAGATTAACAACGCCAGAAACATTTTTATGCTGCCGGTTATACAGTGATTCGCCCAATAGCCAAAGCAGTGAGTTAGCAATAATAAGTGCTACGATGCTTAATAGACTGGCTTCCGTAAACAAAAAGGATTTATCCGTTAAGAGTGCTGCACGATCATTGGTATGCACTAAATTTGCCATCAGTATTCCCAGTATTAAGGCTCCCTCATCAAACGCAACCAGAAAAAAACCATAACTAAAAAAACGAAACCGTTGGCAACTTGTTTTAAACTGGTTTGCCCTTTCTGCCAGATAAACAAGTGGAAGACTCAGGCAAAACAATAACAAGCCGATAATACTGATTAATGCCCAGAATTTAACCCCAATAGCTGAGTTAAGGGAGGTTGTATAGTAAGACGCATAAGAAATACCACTAAAATTATCCAGGCGTTCAGCAATAATGGCACAGACAAAACCCACACCTGTCCAATTTAAATAAACAGCTAGTAAATCGTTGAAACCACTTTCTGGAGTGATTGCTTTAAAAAAATCTTGTTTTGTCATAGCCTTGTTATTTTTGTTATAGACCCGTTTATGTGATGCGCTTCGTAACTCAGCACATCCTACCTTGGCTGTTATTGGTTACGGTGCAGCGATTCCCTCAAGAATGCCTGTTATTAATTCTGGCATTAGCTGTTCTTGTCGATAGCTGTAAATAGGGTTTAAAAAAATCCGGTGTGCCATGGTGACTTGAAAGACAGCCTGTAAATCTTCCGGTAATAAGGTCTCTCTATTTTCCAGCCAGGCATTCACTTTAGCTGCTCGAATTAAAAAACTCATGCCTCTGGGACTGGCTCCCGACATAATGAGTTGATCCATTTCTACATCGGCTAATTTAATACCGTATTTTTGGGGATATTTACTCGCTTTCCATAAATCCAGCGCATAATTTTTTAGCATGGCACTGGGCTGAATAGTTTGTTGAATCTGCTCAGCTAATTCATTCAATTGATAATAGGCAATTTTTCCTGTTTCCATGTCAGCAATTAAGCTATCCATATTATGAAATCGGCTATTAAAAATAAGTTCTTTTAATAGAGCGTCATCTGCCGGCATATCGATATTGATTTCCATCATAAAGCGGTCACGAGCAGCCGCGGGTAATTCAAATGTTTCTTCTCTTTCTATTCTGTTTCTGTCCGCAAAAACCTGTATATGCGGAAAATGATATTCTTGGTTAAAGGCGCTGATACTTCTTTCAGCCATCACTCTAAGTAATAGAGAATGCACCTGAGGGCGCGCGCGATTTATTTCATTAAAGAAAAATGTCGCTAAGCTTTCTCCTTGTTTAAGTAAAGGGCCGGGGTCTACTTGCGGTTTGCCTTTATTATCAAGGTAGGTGTAATAAATCAAATCTGCTGGCATTAAATCTATGGTGCCTTCAATCCGTTGATAATCACCGCCCAAGCCTTGTGCTATAGCACGCAATAAAGTAGTTTTGCCAACCCCTACATTACCTTCCAGCAAGACATGTCCACGAGCAAAAATAGAAATAACACAATGTCTTATCGCTTGTTGTTGCCCTAAAACCGTCTGGTTTATTTGTTGCTCAAATTCTATGGCTAAATTACGCCAGTCGCTTAGTTGATTATTCAAATCTATTACCCAAAAAGACTCCAGCTCGGAGGAGAGCTGGAGTAAACACTAATATTAATCTTTACTGAAAATAACTTAATTATTTTCAGAAAGGGATAAATATAATTATCTATACCTTTTTGATGACAAGAAGAATCTTGTCGGATGAGGTGTCTTAAATCTCATCCACATCATAAACAAAGGTGCCTGTCTTGTTAAAATGGTCTGAGCGCTGCTTATTGCGCGCTTCCATTTCTTTAATTGAGGCAGATTGTTTATTCAGTTCGTTGGAATCATGCTTTGGGTCATATTTACTCCCCGCCACTTTTGCAGGATAGCCTGGCTTAGGCTCCCAGCAATTTCCAGGTTCTTTACAGTTAGTACCGTCATAAGCTTGCGCAGTAAACGATACGGATGCTGTTAATAAAACAGCGATTGATAATATTTTGTTTTTCATTTTTATCTCCTGAGTTATTTTTTCAGCCATTTAGCTTTTTTCGGTTTCCCTGTATAAATAGATCGTAACCAAGCCATAATTTTCAGCATCTCATCAGTATTGAAATTAACGTACTGAGGGCCCATCATGCCATTCGCACCGCCAAATAAAACTTCAAACAAACCTTTGTCTGTTGCAATACTTGGGTATGTCCAATAATCATCTGCCAAGCCTGGCCCAATTTTTCCTTCTGCCTCATGCCCATGACAACCTGAACAGCCTGTCATATAGAGGCTCTCCCCTTCCTCAATGGCTTCTTTATCCGTGTTATAGGGATTTCTGCCTTCTTTCATAAATTCTTTAAAAGCCGGTGTATTACCACCTTTTTTAGCAAAACTCATATCTAGTGGAGAACCAAGCAGCGCATGGCGCAGCGTTATATCTGCCTGGGCAGTTGTACCGAGAAGCGCCGTTGCTAGAACTGCGCTTGTTATTATTTTAAATTTCATCATTTATCCTATAATTGATAGCATCACGATTACGCTTCAGGTAACAAAGGAATTCCTTCATCTTCCAGCAACTCTTCAATTTCAGAGTGTTGCTGTTGAATAAAGTCATTCAATTGCTTTAATAATACCGCTTCGCCTTTGCGCACCGCCATCGCTGTACTGTAATGCTGCCCCACTTTTTGACCATCTGCACGGGTACTGTTATCAGGAACTACTGTCATGGTCAAAGGAACCGTAGATTCTTTAACATAGCGTGCAGCTGATGGCCCCCAAAGTACGGCCACTTCAGCCTTGCCACTGGATATATCGCCAACCATTTTACTGACATCATATTTAACATATTGATTACGGCGTGATTTAAAGCCAACCAATTCCTTGTTATAGTTAAAAGTATCGCTATATCGGCCAATCGCTCGAATCATTATTTCTGAGGGTGTTCCAGGAATATAGCCAATACGGTTGACTGAGCGCAAAACTTCACTATCCCAATCTTTTAAATCCAAATCATCCTCTTCTCGCGAAATAAAGGTATAAGCAGAGCGGTAATAAGGCTGCGTGGTAGCCACTCTTGGATCACCTGCATCGACACCCATAACAACATCACATAAACCTTTATCTAAAAAGTCACGAATAAAATAACGCGGGTCTTTCCAGTAAACATATTTTATTTTACGGTTTAAGCTTTGCCCCATTAAGCGAGTTAGCCTATTTTCAAAGCCCTCCCCTTTTTTATTGGAGTACGGCATTTCATTTTCAGCAGCACAAACTTTAAGTACCTTACCCGTAGGTGCCGAAGCAATCTCTGGTTGTGCATTTGCCGCACAGCCAGAAATTAATGCCAATCCCGTTAGATAGAGCAATCTCTGTTTCAATATCATTTTTTTATCTATTAATCGTGTGAGTTTGTATAGGGTGGATAAACAATAGCGTTATCCACCCAGGTGCTTATCAATCCAATGCAAAAGTCATGACGCCACCACCCATTTGGGTGTAATGTGCCAATTCTTTAAACGCACCTACCGCACCCAAACCAGCAGTCGGATCTTGCAAGTCAAAAACCAAGCCCACACCAGGCCAACCACCGACACCATAGTAGATAGAAATATATTGTTTTCCATTATGCTTATAAGTAATCGGATGACCAATCACCCCAGAAGGCAATTTAAACTTCCAAAGCTCTTCGCCATTTTTTGAGTTAAGCGCTTTGATATAGCCATCTAAGGTGCCGTAGAAAACCAAGTCGCCAGCGGTCGCCATCGTGCCACCCCAAACTGCAAACTTTTCAGCAATTTCCCACTTAAATTCACCCGTTACAGAGTCCATTGCCTTAACTTGCCCCAAAGTTCCTTTGGGCCCTGGGTACATGTTTAGCGTTGCGCCAACAAAGAATTGACCTGCACGGTATGGCAGCATGAACGGTTCCCAATCCATACAGATATGATTGGTTCCCATAAAGAATGTTTTCTTGACAGGGTCGTAAGATTCAATACCCTGATTGTGGTAACCCATAGCAGAAGGACAAATGCCTTTTGCTTCATGATCCATATGTGTTGAATACTCAGGATCACGAATAGGCAGGCCTGTTTTTAGATCGACTTTTTTAACCCAGTTAACAGTGTCGTCAATTTTGAATGCATTAACTAGATCACCATTTTCACGGTTCAATGTATAAACCAAACCATTTCTATCTGGGTGGGTCAGCAATTTAGTCATTTTGCCATCGACCATTTGCTCAGATAAGCCCATGTAGTTCACACCGGCATAATCCCACTCATCATGCGGTGTTTTTTGGTAACCAAACTTGGCTTTACCGGTATTAACATCACGCCCCCAAATAGTCATAGTCCATTTGTTATCACCTGGGCGCATAGTTTCATTCCACGGTGCAGGATTACCTGAACCATAGTAAAGCATTTCTAAATCACTATCGTAAGCGTACCAACCCCAGTTAGTACCGCCGCCAATTTTCCAGGCATCATCTTCCCAAGTTTTAGTGCCTAAGCCATACTGTCCATAATGTGGGTTGTCTTCATTAAAGCCTTTCCCAATCCCTATATCTTTATCGGGTCCTGTTGCATAGACTCGCCAAACTTGTGAACCGTCCTTAATGTTATAGGCCGTCGCGTAGCCACGTACACCTAGCTCAGCTCCAGCACTACCCACAATGACTAAATCTTTTGCAACAAAGGGAGCGGAGGTTAAAGTTGAGCCCATAGATATGTCTGAATTCTCTATTTTCCAGAGCATTTTTCCCGTTTTAGCATGAATAGCCACCACATGCCCATCTAGCTGATCTTGGAAAATAGTGGGTGGATAATCTTTAGTTCCTGGTGCATAAGCTAAACCTCTGTTTACCACATCACAACAGGCGACAGCACGTGCTGCTGGATTTTGCTTAGGTTTGTATTCCCATAAGATTTTATCTGGCTCGTTTAAATCCAGCGCAAAAATATTGTTTGGAAAAGGAGAATGAACATACATAATACCGTCAACGACTAGAGGTCCTCCTTCATGACCATTAAGCACACCCGTTGAAAAAGACCAGACTGGTTTAAGCTTATGTACGTTCTGGATATTAATCTGGTACATATTACTATAATGACTCGCATCATAATCTTTGGTTTGCATGACCCAGTTGGTGTTCTGTTCCGATAAATCCTCTAACCTCTTGTTGGCACTAGCTTGCTGAGATACGGCAAAAATTGCACTAGAAACTAATAGTGTAGTTCCCATATTCCGAGCAAATTTTTTAATTTGCATGTTTCCTCCTGATTGATTTTTTATTTAGAAGCATTTGCCAACGCTGCACTAAAAAGCCACTGATCAAGCTAACGGTAAATTGGCAAATGCTTAATCGTTATTGTATGTACTTAACAAACTCTCGAATACGGAATAAATGACTAATAAAGAAGGAATAAACCTTGCGCCAACCCAGGAAATATTCCCGCTTAGCTTTGTTTATAAAAAGGAAAAGCTCCTATATCATTTAACAGCAAATTTATTCATGATATTGCTTATTTTTAAATAATTATTCATGACTAAAATTAGTGTTTTATTGGTTGACGACCATGCCGTCGTTAGAGAAGGCTACAAATCTTATTTATCTCTCTCAGAAAAAATAGGCACTATTTATGAAGTAGATAGCGGCGAATCAGCCTGTCAACACTATATGCAACAGCCAGCTGATGTAGTAGTAATGGATTTATCTATGCCCGGCATGGGAGGGTTAGAATGTATTAGGCGTTTAATTAGCCGTGAACCACGCTGTAAAATTTTAGTTTTTAGTATTCATAATGAACTTATTTATGCAACCCGAGCGATTAAATCAGGCGCTAAAGGCTATATCTGCAAAAGTAGCGTCCCCGAAACACTAGTAGAGGCAGTATGTTCTATCGCACAAGGGCAAACTTATATTGACGCACCCATGGCTCAACAACTCGCTGTTAATATGATTACTGAGCAAAATGATGAGTCTAAGATCAAACTACTTTCCCCGCGTGAGTTTGATGTTTTTTGTTTACTAGCCAATGGCAATAGCCCACGAGAAGTAGCCGAAAACCTCCATTTAAGCTATAAAACGGTGTGTAATCACAGTACCACCATTAAAGAAAAACTAGCAGTTAAAACAATTGCTGAGTTTACTTTAATGGCAACGCGACAAGGACTAATAGAGCCTGATAAGCTAGGAGACTAAAATAGAAAGCGCATCACACACGCACAAACGATGCGCTTCCTATCGTCAGCACACCCTACTTCTTCATGCATACTTTGGATTCACTTACAAACTGCCCAAAAGCTCGACTTCCCTCACTCAGATTAATCAGTTTTAACGCCTTATCTGTTTGAGTGTCAAACACACTCAAACTGCCATCAAACCAGTTCAACACAAATAAATGCTGATTTTCTTCATCGACTGCGATATTTTCAGGGTATGCCCCTGTTTTTAAAATATGAATGAGTTTATGAGTTTTAGCATCTAATACACTCACGGTATTTTCCAGTTGATTGCTAACATATACCTTATGCTGTTTTTGGTCGACTGCTACACCATAAGGCATACGTCCTACTTTAATTCGTTTTATTTCGGATAAATCCGCTAAATCAACAATACTCAAGGTATTACCTTGTGAATTGGCAATATAAGCAAATCGCTTATCCATAGCAAGCGCAAAAGGCGCCCGCCCGACGGCTATATTTTTAATCACCTGAAAGTTATCTGTATCTATCACTGAGATACTATTACTTTCTCTATTAAGCACCCACACTTGTGATTCACAGGCATTAGTCGCTATTCCTGCCGGTGATTTTCCAACGGTAATTTTTTTGATGGTACGTCCTGTCCCTGGGTGAATAACACCCACTAAATTCCTACTCCAATCACTATAATAAAGATGCCCGCCAGCAAAAACAGCACCAAAAGGACTTCCGCCAACACTGATATGCTCTAAGGGAATCAGTTTTTCGCTATCCATAAAACTGATCATACCCTGTTCAGGGTAAGTCACTGCAAACCATGGATTATGAGGACTGATTGCTATACCCGCAGGGCCTTTAAGTGTTGGTATTTTGGTTTTTAGCGATAAATCATGACGTTCAAAAACACTAACACTCTCCCCCTGTTGCTGATTAATATAAAAATAAGGAGCACTGGCTATCAAACCAGAGAAACCAAACAACAACAGAGCAAGAGAGAATTGAAGCATATTTATTTTTCTACTGCCTCTTTTAAGCCTTCCAGACCATTCTGAATAAAGCTATTCATTGCATTAACAGCCGCTTCATCATTCAATCTTTTTGGCGGACTATTACTGGTATCCCCACGATAAAAACGACTTTTCCATTTAACCTTGGTTTTATCACCCTCGGCAATTAATTGAATAGCTGTCGTATAGGAACTTACAGGAAAAACATCGGTATCTTCAGTGCTTAAGCGATAATTGTATTCGTGGTCAGTCTCGCTAAAATAATCTAGCCCCTCTGTTAACACGCCACTTTTCAAAGTTAACTTACGCTCGTCGCCTGATTTATTGTTACCATCCCCCTTACTGGAGAGTACATCAGGATGCCAATCTGAAATCTTGTCAAAGTCTTTAACGACTGTCCAGACCTTATCAATAGGCGCATTAATCATAATACTTTTATCTGCTTTTTTAGGTGTCGGTCCATGGGCATTAGCTCCCACCGAAATAACTGAAAAGAAAATAAAAAAAAGTCTGCTTAAGTTCATGCTCACCCCAATTTAGAAATTGATATTATCAAATATAAATCGGGGACTGTAATGGGAAGGATTCTTGTGTTTGTATGGGAATTATTCCTTAATGCTTCATAATTCCCAGCAATATGGCAATATGCGCTAATTCGGCAATGCTAGAGACTTGTAATTTTTTCTTAATTTGAGTCACGTAATTAGCGACAGTTTTATAACCTAAACATAATTCATCAGCTATTTTATGTGCCGTTAAGCCTTTAGCCAATAAGCGAAAAATATCAAATTCGCGGGTTGAAAATGTTTGTATAATCGATTGAAAATCATGCTCCGAGGCTTTATTGCCATTTTGCTTGAGTAGCCCCTGTTCAACATAGCGCTGTCCATTATAAATACTCTCTATCGCTTCTGGTAAAATTTCAGGTGCACTGTTTTTAGTAATATAACCCTTTGCTCCCGCATTTAAAGCGCGCGTAATATAAACCTGTTCATCATGCACGCTAAAGACTAAAATATTTATCTTTTCATTGCGTTGCACTAAGCGTTTGATAGTTTCTAAGCCCCCGATACCTGGCATAGATAAATCCAACACAACAATATCTGGCTGATAGGATTGATAAAACTGAATAGATTGCTCTCCTGACTCCGCTTCAGCAACCACTTCTATATTGGATGAAGTAGCCAATAACAACTTAAAGCCGGCTCTTACTACCGCATGGTCATCGACTAACAAAACTTTTATTTTACTGTTCATGATAAAGGAATTTCTGCCTTAATTTGTAGTCCTTTGTTAACTTGAGATTGTATTTTAAAATCCCCCCCTAATAATTTGATTCTTTCTTTCATCCCTAATAAGCCAAACCCAGTTGAAATCTGCTCAAGTTCACAGCCTACTCCATCATCAGTAATGGATAAAACCAGCGTATCTGACTTTGGGTTCACCTGGAGACTAATATCGACCTGTCTGGCTTGTGCATGACGCACAATATTAGTTAAACTTTCTTGAATCACCCGAAAAATTTGTATCACTATCGTTTGTTCTAGCTGATCAACGGTATCATCATAGTGTAAAGTAAACACTGTTGGTGCATGTCTAACTTCCCATTGGTGTAACAAATCTTCCAACGTGGCTTTCAAACCCAATTCTGTCAATATTAGAGGATGTAACTGTTTCATCATTGAGCGAACAACAGTCATTAAATGGTCGCAAATTTCAATCATGGATGTGGTGATTTTTTTTGTATCTGCTTTTTCATGTGCTGCAGTCACAGCCATGACTTTAATAGCCGTCAATGACTGACCAAACTCATCATGCAATTCCTGAGATAAATGTTGCCTTTCTTCTTCCTGAATTTCTAAAGAATGCTGGGTCAATGCCCTGTTTTGTTTTTCTGTTTTATCCAACACCCCCGTCATATGATTAATAGCTTTGGCTATATCATCATATTCCCGAGTAGAAAAATCAGCTAATCTCTTCTGATAGTCTCCCGTCTCAATCTCTTTAAGATGCTCAATAATTGAATGAATGGATTTGATGGTTTTATTAAACACTAATTGAACGGAAACAAAGGTCAAAAAAATCAACACCACTAAAGAACTAAAAAAGGCAATACTTTCTTGCCAAGCTTCCGAAATTTCATCCATCGGATTGGCTTGAATAATCAAAGTCAAGACACTGTTATTCGAAGTTTCAATGGGATATTCTACTTTTGGGTATTCACCAAGCACTAAATGAATAAACCAATCGGGCGGCATATCATCTAATGTATTCTGTTGTCGATGTTGAGAAATATTAACTAACTCACCTGCTGCTGTTTTCAGTTGGATATTTAAGTGCCGCGTTTGTTCTAAACGACTCAAACGAAACATCCAGTCAGTTTGATGGGTCTTGTTAGCTCCAATACCTATCTTAACTAGTTGCAATGCTAAATTAATGGAAGAATCAACCTCGTTACTAACCGATTGTCGTGCCTGCCAAATACCAATAGACCCCCCCAGAAAAAGAATACAGAACGAAATCAATAAAATTCTAATACTAATTTGATACCGTAAACTCATTGGGAAAATTTCCTTATTTATTGCGATGACCCCAGCCATACGCTGAAAAATGCTATCTTGACACATTGTTATAACTTTACACAAGAGACACTATGAAGCAAATTTTAGCGCTGGCGTTATTTTTAATCAGTAGCCAGGTTAATTCTGAAACAATCTATATCACCCTAGAAAAAGATAATGCCTTGGCTATTGTCGACCCCATAGCAGGCAAACTCTTAAAAACAGTTGCGATAGGTCAACGCCCGCGCGGCATTGTCTTAAGTAAAAATCAGCAACAACTGTATATTGCCAGCAGTGACGATGATATTATTCAGGTTATTGATATTAAAACTTTAAAAGCCATAGGTACGTTACCTTCAGGAGAGGATCCAGAAACTTTTGCGATGAATCCATCAGGTGACCAGCTTTATGTCTCAAATGAAGATGATAGTCTCATTACTGTGATTGATATTAATACTGCTAAAGCCATTAAAACCATTCCCGTCGGTGTAGAACCGGAACCTGTCACTGTTAGCCCTGACGAAAAATGGGTCGTTAGCGCTTCTGAAGCAACCAATATGGTGCATTGGATTAACCGTAAAACATTGACTGTTGAGGATAATACACTCGTTGATCCTCGCCCCAGAGGTTTAAGCTTTAGCGCAGATAGTCAACGGCTGTGGGTGACGTCTGAAATGGGTGGAACCGTTACCGTACTAGATGCAATAAAGCACAGTAAAATTAAAACCATTAAGTTTAATATTCCAGGGGTAAGCTCTGATAAAATCCAACCTGTTGGTGTGATTGTCGATAAGAAAAATCAATGGGCTTTAGTTGCCTTAGGACCTGCTAATCGCGTCGCCTTAATTAATACACAGACATTAGCAGTAGAAAAATATTTTTTGGTAGGCCAAAGAGTTTGGAACCTAGCATTCTCCCCAGATCAAAAAAGAGTGTACACCACTAACGGGGTTAGTAATGATATTTCTATTATTGACCTTGATTTAATGAAAGTCACTAAATCAATTGCTGTCGGACGTTACCCATGGGGGTTAGTCGTTAAGTAAGTGGGTGTGAGAAGATACGAAGCGCATCATTTGTATATTTATGTACGCTTCTTACTTAGTTTCTTAACTTAGGACTGAGAATTTTATATCTCTCCCCAAAAAAAACTGACTTGTCTTTTTGTCCAGTTTCGGGAGGTATTCATCCTCAGTCCTTAATAGCAGTGAACCTAAACCTGCAAAAAAATAAGAAAGTTAAATATCATGCCAAACTAAAATGTCCTCTCAAAACTATCCTGATAACGCTGTTTAAACTGTGCCATAGTAAAGTGATGGTTTTGAGTACCATTATGTTCAATTTTTATCGCGCCTAATAGAGAAGCAATACGACCAGTTGTTGCCCAGTCAAAGTCACTCAAAATGCCGAACAATAGACCAGCGCGAAACGCATCACCACAGCCTGTTGGGTCTCTTAATTCTTTAGCTTTAGCAGCAGGAATATCAATACACTCCCCTTGGCTATAAATTTTTGAACCCTGTCCACCTAGAGTAATCACTAAAGCATCAACTTTCTCTGCAATTTGTTCTAAAGTTAACCCCGTACGCTCTTGCATGAGTTCCGACTCATAATCATTAAACGTTGCCCAGGTTGCTAACTCTAATAGCGCCAGCAATTCTTCACCACTAAACATGGGCATGCCTTGACCCGGATCAAAAATAAACGGAACCCCTGCTTCAACAAACTCTTTAGCATGCTGTTGCATTCCTAGCTTGCCATCAGGTGAAACAATACCGATTTCAACGCCTTTGGCATCTAACACGGAATTAACATGCGACTCATTCATTGCCCCAGGATGAAATGCAGTAATTTGATTATCATCTTGGTCTGTAGTGATATAAGCTTGTCCAGTATAATGCTCATCTAATTTTTGAATATATTCACTGGAGATTTGACACTGACTCAACCACTGTGCATACGGCTCAAAATCATGGCCTACAGTTGCCATAATTTTTGGCGTTTCCCCCAGTAATTTTAAGTTATATGCAATATTTCCAGCACACCCCCCAAATTCCCTTCGAATCACAGGCACTAAAAAAGACACATTTAACATATGTACTTTATCTGGCAGAATGTGATTTTTAAATTGGTCATGAAACACCATAATCGTGTCGTAAGCCATGGATCCACAAATCAATGCACTCATTTATTTCTTTTCCTCTTAAATTAAAATCAACGCCCAAGTTAACGCCGCTAACGCCAACGATAACATAACTGCAGAAGAACCTATATCTTTTGCTCTACCTGACAGCTCATGATGCTCGAATCCTATTCTATCAATAGCCGCCTCAACCGCTGAATTTAATAATTCAACCAACAACACTCCCACTAAACTCCCTATTAATAATACCCTTTCGATATTATTTTCAGTTAGCCAAACAGCTAAAGGAGCAGCAACTATCAATAAATAGACCTCTTGCCTGAAGGCTTCCTCATGTTTCCATACTGCTTTAAAACCCGCTATTGAAAAAAAGAACGCATTAACGATACGTTTTACACCTTTTGCATTTTGATTAGCCATTTTCCACAAAATCCTGTCAAGTAAAAATTATTTTTTAATAGTGCTAGAAAAACGTCTAAAGACGCTATAAGTCATTGATATATAAAGATGTATATTTTTTAGTCAATGTAACAAAACTGTAACAATTACAGCTATTTAGCATTGTTAGTTGCAAATTACCCACAGAGTTATCCACAGCTTTTGTGGGTAACTCTATTTATGTTATAAATATTTAAAAACCAAATACTTATAAAGATATTTAGCACCTTGGTCACGTTAACAATCGGCGTCCCTAATATAAATGCAATCATAATACTCACCGCAACCGTTGCTTTTATTTATTCTTACACACAAAATCTTGTCAAACTAAATAATACGATCTCCAAGGCCATCCCCCCCCATAAAAATACATCTAAGTTATTGATTTATAATACTGTATAGCTTATAGGCAATTTAACAAAAACATAACAATTACAGCCATTTAGCTTCGCAAGTTGCAAATTACACACAAAGTTATCCACAGATTTTGTGAGTAACTTTAATCATCCACACTTTTCCCAATCAAACGGTTAACAAATAACCTAAGGACTGAGAATTTTATCCCCCCGAAACTGACTTGTCTTTTTGTCCAGTTTCGGAGGTTATTTCATCCTCAACCCTAAGCAATCGACTCAGCATAAGCATCTGCATCTAACAAAGCATCCAAATCAGCTGGATTATCTATTTTCAAACTAAATAACCAAGTACCAAAAGCATCCTCATTAACCAGTTCAGGTGAATCAGCCAACACTTCATTTATGGCGATGACTTCACCTGCCACAGGGCTGAATAAATCAGAAGCTGTTTTAACAGACTCGACTACTGCGCACTGCTCTTTTGTTGCCAGTTTTCGCCCCACTTCAGGTAGCTCTATATAAACTAAGTCACCTAGTTCTTCTTGAGCAAAATCAGTAATACCGACTTTAACGACAAGATCACCTTCCGACTTCACCCACTCATGAGTGGCGGCATATTTTAATTGTTTGGGAAGTTCACTCATTTTTCTCTCATTTTCTTAAGGTTTAAAAACAGATTAAATGCTTTCATTGCGAGAAGGCATTTTACTATAAAGCCAGTTTCCTCTCAGTGCTTTACACTGAGTATCATATAATACAAAAAAAATTAATATCTATGCTTTATATTAGTTTGCTAGATCGTTAAAAAAAAACTATTCTAAGAACTTTCAAGCTAACTTGAATTAGAAACTCTCGCCTAATAGTTGAGACAAACAACAAATTTTAACTAATCAAGAGATGGCTTACTTTCCTGATACCTAACCCCACACGCTAAGCCTGCCAATAAACTGAATACAATATGCGAATACTACAATCCTTACTTATTTTTTGCTTTCTCCTATTTATCTTTAATAGTCATGCTGATGATAACGATACGGTGGCTCAATATAATGTCGTTATCGAAGAACCAACACAAATCACAAGCGGCTTAAAAACTATAAAATTACACCGTACTTACTTTAATCCTAAAATTGAAACCTTTGCAACCTTAGTCGATTTATTCCCGTTATTTCAAGCGCGTGCCAATTATTTCAAAGCTTTAGCAGAACAACAAACGGCTCTCTTACTGCTAGAACAAGCACAGTGGGATATGCGACGTGTACAAAATTTACAACACGAAAATATCATTTCTACACGAAAATTTAGAGCACAAAAAAACCATTTAGACATTGCCACAGTAAATGTTCAGGCATCCCAAAATCAGAGCGAGACATTACGCCTACAAACAGAAACACAATGGGGAAAAACAGTCAGCCACTGGTTTTTAAGTAATCAACACCCGCACTTTCTTGATTTGAGTCAAGGCCACAAACGCCTTTACTTGCTTTATCTCCCTAAACAATTAAAAGTTGCACCCACGACTATTTCAATACAAGCCACCAAGCAAAACGAACCCAAACAAGCGGCTCAATTAATTTCCAGTGCACCTATCTCAAGCATAAACCAACAAACGGGTGCACCCTATTTTTACTTAAGTAATAAAGTATTTGAAGGATATCAGCAACGTGTCAATGCTTGGATTCCCACACAAGAAGCCGCCCTATCTGGCGTGATCATCCCCGTATCCGCTTTAGTCTGGCACTTAGGCCAAAGTTTTGTTTATATTAAAGTTGATGATGAACATTTTAAACGCATTTTAATCACTCAGAAAAAACAAATAAACACTGAGAATTACTTTATCCAGAGGACATTACAACAAGATGACATTCTGGTAATTAGTGGCGCACAAATGCTTTTATCCGAGGAATTTCGCGGTCAAATTCCCACTGATGATGACGATGATGGTGACGATTAGAATATTTAAAGACCAAGCAGTTCTGTTTATACTGGACCGTGGAGTGGTAAAGGAGTTGCATCCCTTTACCATACCACCAAACATGCAGCTTTACAGATCTAGCAGTCAAATCCAACAACTTAGACTACCGAGAGTCTTTTCTATGAACAAATGAGTCTAAAAAATCAGGCACTACCACCCAAAGACCGGCTTTTTACCCTGCTTAACAATTTCTACATTATCCTCCCAAACGGCTAGGCCAGTCGTTAAATCAGTCACAGCCATATGAAAGAAAAAATAAGACTCACTCATTCTACCTTGCGTTGCTTTCTGCTGAACGATCTCCCCTGAAAAACTCATATCAGGAGCAATAGCTGTTCCTGCTTTTTGTACTGTCGATTGATTAAACATATCATCCTCTTCTAGCCTACGTACTTGTTTGCTGGCAATATCATCAGGGCCATTGCCACCTACTGCGGTTGTGGTCAGTGCCTTGCCAGAACGAAGCAATGCCTGTCTAATCTTATCGGTGAGAATTCGCGTATTAATATGCTGGGTTGTTGAATTTTTTACCGTACTAATCATTAGAATACTTTTGCGCCCATCGTTACGACTTAATACCCCAGACTCAAGCAAAGAAGTGATACCTTTTTCTGCCGCGATCTGCCAGTCTTTAAAGTTCACCTGATCTATAGAAACAATACCTTCATTACCTGTTGCATCAATACGCTGCGGCGATATACCGCAGGCCGTTAAGGAAAGAGCTATACTAGAAATACCGGCCAATAAAAGGTTTTTTTTAGTCATAATTTTCTCTATTATTTTTTCAGTTTTTTATTATCTCAATCAATATAGGCTTCAACTCTAGCCTGTTAGCGAGTCTTCGTTATTATTGAGAATGGGGTAGCCGTTTCAGCCAATCACTTAGTTCTATAAAATTTAGCGCCTAGCCGCATCATTCTCTCTTATTGCCAATGTAAAATCCTTACATCTTGGATTCGGTGAGATAGCTCTTAACCTAATTGTATCTCCAGGAGCAACGGTCAAAGGCACCCAAGTACTAGCAGCTGTTTCAGTTTCCATACCATCAATATCCAACCACGTAAATCGATACGCAATTTGATACGGGTTATCGCCCATAAACCATGAGCTTAACTGATCCCAAAACCCTGATCTAAGATTTTTAATAGTCACTTGAACTCGCAGCAACCCATCCGCTTTCTCTCTCTTATCAACACGGACGATTTCTAATCGATTTTTGAGAAAGCCATCTGTAGATACCCGGGAAATATCAACGGGATCCTGCTGCATCATTTTATCTTTATTATCTATCGTATTAACAGTCGATTGGCAGCCGAAAAGTATCATGCTACTCAGTATAATAATGATTATTTTTTTCATATTTAACTCCTTTTTTGAATTCATGCTTGTACAGCACGCCACGAAATAAGACATCAAACTATAAGTTTAGTCATCATTTAAAAATTGCTGTACTCGCTCTATCTCACTAAACAGCCTAGTCTATTGTTCAGAAAAAAGCATCAGTCTTCTGCAGCTAACTAAGGCGATAATTGACTTTATTGTAACTCTATTACTTTATAAATAAGTTTTTCCCCTGATAAAGCGCGAATATAAACAATAGCAATATTAGTCTCTTTCTTCAGTATAACTTCTGTACCTTGTTGTCCGCTGCTCACTATACCAACGGGACTAATAAGTAATCGTCCATTATCGGGAATAGGAAAATGAGCCACTTGTACTTGTTTAGGTAAAGTCTCCCATCCACGAGTATCAGCAGTATTAAACAGATATTTAAACATCCCTGTTAATATTAATGTGCCCAACTCAGCCCCGTTATTTGACTGATTAGATCGGCGTGCTGCTTGCACAGCGGCATAACTAGCCATTTCTTTTGCTAAGGTAGAAACAACCAGTCGAGTTACCATTGTTGGCAGTTTACTATGATACTCCTGTGACATAATGGCATCAAAATCTGCGAGCGACTCGGTTTTGACAGATACTTGTTGATTATGAAATTTATAAGCAATATCTAGCCCTTGCAATTGAGCAGTAAAATATTCATACCGAGGAAAAGCTATTCCCGTATAACCGACATAGGGCAGAATCAATTGAAATTTCTCTTGCTTTAACGCGGGTGCACGTCCATTAAATAAGAGTACGTACACTATTTTATTATTAAGCGGGTAAGAAAAAGGCTTAACATTCGCTATCTTCGCTGGAATTGCACTCCCGATTCGCTGTGCCACTGTCACATAATCGCTTTGAATCAATTTATTATTCGGGATCATTTTATAGAGGTTACGAAAATCCACTAAGGCTTCCCCATAGTTATTTTCTAATAAATACCCTATCGCTGAAAAATAACTAACAAACGGATTACCTAAACTCCCATAAAGCTTATTTGCTTTAGCCTCTGATACGACATAAGCTTCATTTACCACAGGATTTTTAACAATAGAGCTGAATGACACCGTGGTATTTTGATTACCAAGAGATCGACTTTTCTGCTGATTTTTAAGATTATACTCAGCGATCTCTTGCTCACCAGCCCGAAGCTCATCAGCAAATTTTCTGACAACTTTCTGTTGTGCCTCCCTCATCCTACGTAACTCAACATAAGCACCAGACACATCATTGATAGCAAAATAATTGAGTGCTTTATAAGCATTGAGCATCACACGATCCAAATACATACCACGATAAGGTAAGGCATTCGCATTAGTGATTGCCGAGCCTATTTCTGCCCCTATATCTCGTGCAGTGATAACAGCTCTCTTATCAAACGCTTGAATTAGACTTTCTGATTGCTCGAATAACTGGAGGCTTTCTTGGTATTGACTCGCCGTATAATTTGCGACGCCAGCATCTAAAAGCCACACTAACTCATCCCCTGTCCCTGCTCGATCAGCACTTTTTTCGCTTAACTCAAGTGCAGCACGCGAAACATCCCCCGAATAATACACATCCATATACGGCTTTTTTTGCTTTCTCGCATCAATAATAGAGGAGCACCCAGACACCAGAACCAAAACGACCGCCCACAAACTCGCCCTTCTTAATGATAGATAAAAATATTTATACATAAGGTCAGAAATTATTCTGTATTTTAAGCCACCCTATACCCATGATGGTTTGAGATTTGTTCTACAGCACAAACGCCACCTCCAAAAGCATTGGTATTTACGCAATTTTTGACATTAAAACAAATAAATTACAAGTCAGAATACTGGATATGATGGGGCTGGATAAAAAAATTAAAGTTTTAAATTATGCCCCCTCTTATTCAGTTCTCTCTCTGAAAACATGAAAGGGCTTAACATTAAAGCTACCAACCAGGCGTTACTCTAGGGTAAGCAGCATCAGTGCCCCCCCTAATGGTCTTTTGTAACCGACAAATATCTCCTATGCCAATTTGTCCAGCTCCTGAAATTATTTTTGCTTTACTCAATTTCCTTGCAACTGACATAACTTCAATCATACCTACTTGAATTTCTGCACCCCCTAATAGTTCTCCGGTATCCACATCCGTAATGGCTTCGCCCTGCTTCAATACTAAATAATACTGACCAACTTCAATTCCCGCACCACTACCTCGATTTAGTATCACTTCATTATTAGAAACCTTATTAACCTTAATAGGATATATTCCCGCAAGAATAGCATTGCCCACTTCAGTTGCCGTGCGAGTAAAGAGTAAATCTTTATAATCTGCTGCGGTCCAATATCTTCTCTCTAACGCAGGAATATCACGACGTACTTCATCACTTCTTAATTTATTAATCACCTGATCAGCTAAAACAATTTTCCCTGTACTACTCTGCAAAATTTGAAATTGAATTTTAAAAGTGGTTACCAATCTTGGTCTGGTTTCACCCGTTATCGTAATATTTTGACTAACCGCAGCTGTTTCTAAACGATTAATAACGCCCGTAACAAGATAATCCGCAACTAACAACTTAGCCATCATTTCTATCTGCCCTGGTAGCGCCCATTCTGACTCAGTCAAACGATTTTCATCCATGACTTTGTCAATTTGCGTACGACTAAGCATATTAAACTTTCTTGACTTAGCCAAAAACTCAATTAATTGATTGGAAAATTCGCGTTCAGCCATCGTACGCGTCACTGCCATCTTACCAATATTTATAGTGTCGATAACGGGGCTAAGTTGAAATGGTAATACGGCCATAGTCGGCTGCTTTGCAGGCGCTGCCCATAAAACTTCAGCGCATAACAACCCCACCAATAAAATAACGATTTTCTGCATAATATGTCCCCTTAATTACTTACGATTAATTGATGATAAAACACGTGCCCTTTCAGAGAAAACTCTCGCAGCCATAGAAAGTTTACGCAATACGGGAGATCAGTACAACAGGTACCCCTCCCATTACTTAAGCTACATACAGGCTACTACTACGATTATTTAAACTTTTTGAAAATAATACAATCATAAAATAATTGAGATTAACATGAAAACTAGCGGAACCATAAGGTATGTGGGGCAGGCATAATCGAAATACACCAATTCTTAATTATAGTATAAAATGAAAACCATACTGAACATTCTGTATTAAATGAAAAAACCTAATCCTATATAAAACACACTATGTACGACTATTTAGCGCTAATCTTTAATATTTGTTTGTTTAAAAAAAAACCGCAAGATATTCCTTATTCGCAGGTCACCTTACGGCTCTCTCTTATCGGCTATGCCATTATCAGCTTTATGCTTATTCAGGTGTCGGTTAATGAACTAAATGCCCTACTGCAAGTAGCCGTAGAACTTATTATTATTCTAAGCTTTTCCAGCTTAGTACTAAGCATTGCTAAAAAAAGTCAACGTTTTGTACAAACCACTTGCGCTTTACTTGGCACCGATGCCTTGATCAGTCTTTGTGCCGCACCAGTCATTGCTACATTAAGCATTAGCCCAAACAATGGGCTGGCTCTTTTAGCTATTATTAGCTTAATAATATGGCATTGGCTCATTACCGCACATATTATTCGCCATGCCTTGAACCAATCTTTTTCCTTTGCTTTAGGTATTGCTTTTTTATATATCTTTAGCGCATATCAGATTATGGGCGTATTATTTCCAACAATGCCCCCGACAAATTAGGAGAGCTTTCATGAACAATTACCAACACATTCTATTAGCTGCCGATTTTTCTGAACATGGCGAAGTCGTCGCCCAAAAAGCACACTATTTAGCCACAAAATATAATGCTAAATTAAGTGTTATTCATATAGTGGACTACCTACCTATCACTGATGCCGCTTATGGCCCCGTCATTCCCTTCGATCTTGATTTAAACAAAGAGCTAATGAATACAGCGAAAAAGCGTTTAGCTGATATTGCTAAAAAACTGGATATACCTACAGATCGACAATTTTTAGAAATGGGTAGCACAGCCCTAGAAATCATAGAAACAGCAGAAGAGCAACATGCCGACCTGATTGTTGTGGGTTCTCATGGGAGACATGGCTTAGCTTTATTACTCGGCTCAACCGCTAACGGTGTCTTACATCATGCAAAATGCGACGTTTTAGCTGTACGCATACAAGAAAACTAGGTTTATGAAACATCTTATTTTAGGCGGTGCTCGCTCAGGCAAAAGCCGTTATGCCGAACAGCTTGCTCAAGCCAGTCATAAAGAAGTCATTTACATTGCGACAGGCACGGCTGGCGATGAAGAAATGCAAGAGCGCATAGAAAAACATCAAGCGGATCGGCCTAGACATTGGCAAACGATTGAAGAACCGTTTTTGTTAGCTGATAAATTAGAAGAATATGACAGTACACGGTATTTCATACTAGTTGATTGTTTAACCTTGTGGTTATCGAATATTCTATTTGACCCTCAAGGCAGCTATCAGGAAGATGTTTTTTTACAACAAAAACAAGCCCTCCTAGCGGTACTACCTACGCTACAAGCTGACCTGACCCTAGTGAGCAATGAAGTCGGTTCAGGCATTATTCCTATGCATAGCATGAGTCGCCGTTTTGTCGATGAAGCCGGACGTTTACATCAACAGCTTGCCCAAATTTGCCCACAAGTAACACTGGTCACCGCAGGACTAGCACAACAATTGAAGCACTAATGAACTGGCTAACTCTCCCTATTGCCTCGCCTGATCAACGCTACCTATTAGCTGCAATTAACCGCCAAAAACAACTCACAAAACCCCCTGGTTCTTTAGGTGAACTAGAACAAATTGCCATACGCCTTGCAGCCATGCAAGGCACTGACAAGCCTAATGTCGATAAGGTATGGATCAGTATTTTTGCCGCGGATCATGGTATCGCCGAGGCAGGTGTTTCAGCTTTCCCTCAAACCGTTACCGCGGAAATGGTAAAAAACTTTGTACACGGTGGCGCGGCAATTAGTGTGCTCGCGCAGCAGCACCAGGCTCATTTAGAAATTATTGATACAGGAGTTGCCTCCCAATTAACTGAACTAGCCATTATTCATCGGAAAATTGCCCTTGGTACTGCCAACTCTCTAACTCAGTCGGCCATGACCAAGGTGCAACAACAAAGTGCATTACAAATCGGCAAAGAAGCTGTGACTAGAGCTTTAGAAAATAATAGCCAATTATTTATCGGCGGAGAAATGGGCATAGCGAATACCAGTAGCGCCACGGCTATTGCTTGTCATTTACTTAACCTAAGCGCAGAGCAATTGACCGGTGCAGGCACTGGACTGGATAGCTTAGGCATCCAACACAAAGCAGACATCATTCAACAAGCATTAGATAAGCATAAGGATATTAGCCCTATGCCGCTAACAATATTACAGTATCTAGGCGGGTTTGAAATTGCCGCATTAACTGGCGCATATATAGCAGCTGCTCAGCAGCAACTGCCCATCTTAGTCGATGGCTTTATCTGTAGTGTTGCGGCTTTGGTGGCTGTGCGTATTAATCCCGATATAAAGCCGTGGTTAATATTTGCACATTGCTCTCAAGAGCAAGGTCATCAAATTATTTTAGATGCTTTGGAAGAAAAACCTTTATTAAATCTTAATATGCGTTTAGGTGAAGCTAGCGGCGCAGCTTTGGCAATTCCCTTATTACGTTCTGCCTGTGCTTTACACACGCAGATGGCAACTTTTGAGCAGGCTCAGGTTTCGCAAAATTAAAAATATAGGGCTAACTTTATTCCATAATCTCATTCGTAACAAAACTCAGTTTAGGAATGTGTGGCTAATAAGTTCTGCTTTCCAAGACAACCACAGCAGAGCTATTGTCTTCATTTATAACGCCTGGTAAACAATATCATTGTGCGATAACCAACCAGCAATATGTTTTCCTATCGGATCAGAGTGCGTCCAATGAATAACTCCCCCCTTTTCATTCCATTCATATTCACCAAAAAACTCAATTCGATCACCAACAGACAAGTTCGAAACGCGTGGTGCTAAATCAATATTATGTGCGACTAACAATGTTTGCCCTGATACTAACTTAATAATAAAACGCTGATGCCGAGAACCTTGAAGGTCATCAGCTAAAATTGCAATCACCTCACCCACGCCTTGAACTTGTACATCACTAAGACCGTCAGCAAACAACTCGGCTAAAACAGCATCACCTTCTGTCTCTAACTCAACATAATCTGAAATCTTACCCAGCTTTAATAGGCCGCCAAAAATGTCCCCATAAGCCCAAACTTGTCCATCTTTAGTGCCAAGATAATACCCACGCTCTGGATAGTATCTGACCAAATAAGCACCTAATTCATAAGTAGGCCCTTCTGCTTGGCTAAAAAATTCTGGGTAATTAATTTCTGCAAAATCAAACAACTTATTACTATCACTTAGATTATCAGCACTCGTGACAAAGGGAAATAATAAGCAAAAAAACAAAATGAATTTCATCGCTATTCCTTATGAAAATGATTAACCGCCTACCCACACACACAAATGCAAAGCGGACTAAAGTCTACCCTAGCTTTATGAGCTCAAATCTCTTTCAAACCCAAAACATCTTGCATATCATACAGACCATTTTTCTGTGACTCTAACCATACGGCAGCTCTTACCGCACCATTAGCAAAAGTCATACGGCTCGTCGCTTTATGGGTAATTTCTACACGCTCGCCTTCATCAGCAAACATAACCGTATGTTCACCTACAATATCGCCCGCACGAATCGTAGAAAAGCCAATCGTTTTACGGTCACGCTCCCCAGTATCGCCTTCACGTCCATAAATAGCGCAATCTTTTAAATCGCGGCCCAAGGTATCAGCAATAACTTCACCCATACGTAAAGCAGTGCCTGATGGCGCATCGACTTTATGACGGTGATGCGCTTCAATCACTTCAATATCGGTATAGTCACCCATCACTTTTGCGGTCATTTCTAACAACTTTAGCGATAAGTTTACGCCTACACTCATATTAGGTGCGAGTACGATAGCGATATCTTTAGCGGCTGCAGCAATTTGCACTTTCTGCTCATCGGAATAACCCGTTGTACCAATTATAATCTGCTTACCCGCTAAACGACATAACTCTATGTACTGCATAGACGGCTCGGGACGGGTAAAATCAATCAGCACATCAAACTGATCTAAAACTTTGGATAAGTCATCTTGCACAGCAATATTAATTGCTCCAATACCTGCCAAGTCTCCTGCATCCTTACCTAAAGAGGCACTGCCAGGCCGAGTAACAGCAGCACTTAACTTGGTTTTATCCGCTAATTCTGCGGCTTTAATCAAACATAAGCCCATACGTCCTGAAGCACCAACGACTGCAACTCTTATCATCTTAATTATCCTGTTAATTTATCGATAAAGCTTTTCACACCACCAATCCAAGTATGTTCTTGAGGGCTGTGCTTCTTGCCCCCTCCCGTTAATGAATCACGGAATTGCTCGAGCAATGCAGTTTGCTCTTTAGTCAACTTCACTGGAGTTTCAATTTGCACACGACACATCAAGTCTCCGACCGTACCACCTCGCACAGGCTTTACGCCTTTGCCACGTAATCTAAATAACTTACCTGTTTGCGTTTCTGCTGGTATTTTTAATTTCACTTTCCCCGTTAAGGTAGGCACTTCCAGCTCGCCACCTAAACACGCAACGGGAATACTAATTGGTACCTCACAAGATAAATTCGCCCCATCGCGAGTAAAAATCGGGTGATCTTTTACTTGTATTTGTACATACAAATCTCCCGATGGTCCACCCTGAGCACCCGCTTCACCTTCTCCTCCTAGGCGAATACGGTCTCCAGTATCAACCCCTTCAGGCACTTTAACCGATAAAGTTTTATTTTCTTGTATGCGACCTTGGCCGTGACACTTACGACAAGGGTCTTTAATTTGTTGGCCAGCACCCTGACAGGTTGGACAAGTCTGCTGCACAGAGAAGAACCCCTGCTGCATTCTAACTTGGCCATGCCCTTGACAGGTTGTACAAGTCACAGGGCTAGAACCTTTTTTCGCACCTGTACCGCTACATTCACTACAAGTTGCTAATACAGGTACACGGATTTTAGCTTCTGTACCTGCCACAGCTTCTTCTAGTGTTAATTCTAAATTATAACGTAAGTCTGCCCCACGTTGTACACTGCTACGCTGGCGACCACCACCGCCTCCACCAAAAATATCACCAAAGACATCGCCGAAAATATCACCAAAACCCTCAGCACTGCCCCCCCCAAAACCGCCACCTCGAGAACCATCAACACCGGCATGACCGAATTGATCATAGGCTGAACGTTTTTGTGCATCCGATAAGATTTCGTAGGCTTCTTTAACTAATTTAAACTGTATTTCAGCGCCTTCTGGCTTATCTTTATTCCTATCGGGATGAAACTTCATTGCCATCTTACGATAGCTTTTCTTTATTTCTGCTTCACTGGCATTTCTTTCAACACCGAGTATTTTATAAAAATCTTCTTTTGCCATCTTTTAGTCCACACCCTAAAATCGCCAGGGCATAACCCCTGCTAAAATTGCATTGTAATAAATAGATACAGGAACGCCTCGTCATAGCTTTACTCCATAACGAGGCGTACCGATCACTAAAACGGAAGAAAAATTCCGACTTATTTTTTATCGTCGTCTTTAACTTCTTCAAACTCAGCATCAACAACACTATCATCTGCTTCTGCAGAAGCTTGCTCTGCCGAATTTTCAGGAGCGCCGCCACCTTCTTCTGCGCCTGCTTGTTGTGCATAAGCACGCTCAGCTAATTTACCTGACAATTCAGTTAAAGCGGTTGTTTTCGCTTCGATTGCTTCTTTATCATCACCTTTAACGGCTTCATTTAGCTCTTCAATCGCTGCCTCAATAGCCGTTTTTTCTTCAGCAGATACTTTTTCTCCAAGTTCTTCTACTGATTTCTCAGTCGCATTAATCATACCTTCTGCAGTATTACGCGCGGATACTAACTCTGTAACTTTTCTATCTTCTTCAGCATGTGCTTCAGCATCTTTTACCATACGTTCAACTTCTTCATCCGATAGTCCGCTTGAAGCTTTAATGATAATAGACTGCTCTTTACCTGTTGCTTTATCTTTCGCAGATACATTTAAGATACCGTTCGCATCAATATCAAAAGATACTTCAATTTGCGGTACACCACGACGTGCTGGTGGAATATCTGACAAATCAAAACGGCCTAATGATTTATTACCCGATGCAACTTCACGCTCACCTTGCAATACATGAACTGTTACAGCTGTTTGATTATCGTCCGCAGTTGAGAATACTTGCGAAGCATTCGTTGGAATGGTTGTATTTTTTTCGATCAACTTAGTCATAACACCCCCCATCGTCTCAATACCTAGAGATAATGGCGTTACATCTAATAGTAAAACATCTTTAACATCACCACCTAACACACCGGCTTGAATCGCTGCACCTAAAGCTACTGCTTCATCTGGATTAACGTCTTTACGTGGTTCCTTACCGAAAATGCTTTCTACCATCTCCTGTACTTTAGGCATACGTGATTGACCACCTACCAAAATAACGTGACTAATATCTTTAGCAGCTAAGCCTGCGTCTTTTAAAGCTGTTAAGCAAGGGCCTTTAGTACGTTCAATGAGATCCCCAACCAAAGACTCTAATTTAGCACGTGTTAATTTAACATTTAAATGTTTAGGACCTGATGCATCAGCAGTAACATACGGTAAGTTAACATCTGTTTGCTCAGCAGAAGACAGTTCAATTTTTGCCTTTTCAGCCGCTTCTTTTAATCGTTGTAGCGCTAACGGATCATTGTGCAAATCAATGCCATTGTCTTTTTTAAACTCTTCAGCCAAGAAATCAATAACTCTTAAATCGAAATCTTCTCCTCCTAAGAAAGTATCACCATTTGTTGCTAATACTTCAAACTGGTGCTCACCATCAACATCTGCAATTTCAATAATAGAAATATCAAACGTACCACCACCCAAATCATAAACCGCGATAGTCGAATCACCAGGCGTTTGATCCATACCGAAAGCTAAGGCAGCAGCAGTAGGCTCATTAATAATACGCTTTACATCAAGACCAGCAACACGACCCGCATCTTTCGTTGCTTGACGTTGTGAATCATTAAAATAAGCAGGAACAGTAATTACCGCTTCAGTCACTGTTTCACCTAAAAAAGCTTCGGCATCTTTTTTCAATTTCATCAAAACGCGTGATGAAACCTCAGGTGCCGCCATTTTTTTACCGTGACATTCAACCCATGCATCGCCATTTTCTGCTTCAACGATTTTATATGGCACCATTTTAATATCTTTTTGTACAACACTATCTTTAAAGCGTCGTCCAATTAAACGCTTAATAGCGTATAAAGTATTTTCAGGATTTGTTACCGCTTGACGTTTAGCTGATTGACCTACCAATACTTCATCGTCTTTAGTAAAAGCGATAATAGAAGGTGTGGTACGTGCGCCTTCACTATTTTCGATAACTCGTGCTTTACCGTTCTCTAGTACTGCAACACAAGAGTTAGTCGTACCTAAGTCAATTCCAATCATTTTAGCCATTGAATGCTCCAAAAAGGTTTATTTAGTTTATATATGTTTAAAAGTTAAATCTGATATGTGGTTATAAATTTATATTTCAAGCTTAATTATCAACTTTTGTTGATTCTCCAGTAGCCGCTTGAGAAACCACAACCATTGCCGGACGAATTAAACGACCATTTAATATATAGCCTTTTTGAAGAACATTAAGCACTGTATTTGGCTCTACATCAGCAGAAGGCTGCATAGTCATCGCTTGATGTTGCTCTGGATTAAATGGCTGCCCCAGTGGGTCAATCGCTTCAATATTAAACTTATCAAATACATTCTCAAACTGCTTAATTGTTAGCTCACTCCCCTCGCGCAACTTAACTACTTCAGGCGCATCGCTGGTTGCTGCTTGTATACCTAACTCCAAACTATCAATAACACTTAATAGTTCTTTAGCAAACTTTTCTAAGCCATATTTATGCGCATTATCTAAATCTTTTTGTGTACGGCGCTTCAAGTTTTCCATTTCAGCTTGAGTACGTAAAGCTTTATCCCAATTTTCCGCTGCTTTTGCTTCTGCTTTAGCTAATTGCGTTTGTAGCTCAGCAACAGAAACATCAGCCGCTTGACCATCTCCCGCCTCAGTCTCTTCATTATCTAAGTCAGCCACTTGCTCAAGAACTTCTTCAATCAATTCACTGTCCGTCTTAGACTCAGCTGTATTCTGCTTATTGCTCATTTATCTATTACTCCAAAAAGTTATGAGTTATACACAAAAGTGTATTAAAAAAGATATTTTGTATCATTGGGGTCGCTTACTTTGTATTCAAGGCTGCACCCAATAATTTTGCCGTCACATCAACAAAAGGGATAATCCGCTCATAGGCCATCCGTGTCGGCCCAATAACACCTAACACTCCCACTACCTCATCGTTTACAGTATAAGATGAAGTAACTAAACTACAATGATCAAAAGCTCGATAACCTGACTCTTCACCTATGTAAATTTGTACACCATCAGCCGCTAAACACTTATCTAATAAATGAATAATACCGCGCTTTTGACTAAAGGCATCAAACAAGCTCTTTAATCTATCCATATCAGAAAGTTCAGCAAAACCCATTAAATTTGTTTGCCCTGATAGTACATAGTCTTCTTCTTTATTTTCATCTTTGTTAAATGCCAATTGCGCCATACTGACGGCATCAAGCATACTTTGATTCATGCGCTGTTGGTCTTCTTGCATCTCCTTTAAAACAGCAGCACGCACCGAGGCTAGGCTTTTTCCTGCATATACCGAGGTTAAATAGTTAGCCGCTTGCTGTAATTCAGTAGCCGAAAATTTTTTTGAGGTATGAATAATTCGATTGTGTACTTCATGTTCATTAGTGACAAAAATAACCAAAACACGGGTATTTGATAGAGCTAAAAATTCAATATGTCGCAAACAAACTAACTCCTTGCGTGGTAAAGTCACCACCCCTGCCATCTGTGTGGTATCAGATAAAAGTTTCGATGCCATCCCCAGTAAGTCATCATTTTTACGTTTATCCAAGCCTTGATGTAGGCGGTCTAACTCTTGCTCATGCAAAGGCTTAACTGTTAATAAAGTATCCACAAAAAAGCGGTAGCCATTAACGGTGGGAACACGCCCTGCCGATGTATGGGGCGAATGAATTAAACCCAAATCCTCCAGGTCAGCCATAACATTGCGAATCGTCGCGGGACTTAGTTTTAAATCAAAATCTTTGGATAAAACACGCGAACCTACAGGCTGGCCGTCATGAATATATCGTTCCACAAGAGCTTTTAATAATAATTGTGAGCGTTCGTTTAGTTCTGATGATTTTGTCACACAAGCCTCAAAAAAAATTAGCACTGTAACAGTGCGAGTGCACGCATGAAAAAATATCAGGTTCTGAGCAAACAAGCAAATGAATCGCTCCTAGATTTTGAAAAATACCAATCAGATTTAATGTAGCGCTTTTCAATAAACAGTCATTAGTAAAAATTACAAGCTTAAAACCATACCCAAGAAAATCATGAAGAAAAGGAAACTAAGCTAACCAAAAATATTAGATTCAATTAAGTTGCTTTGTGCTTGCCTCCACAAAGGCTAGTGGCTATAATCATTACACTGTACAGTTCATTCCTGTCTAAAGCCTGCATGATCTCCTTTAAACTTGAATTCAGGTAGCTCAAAACAGACTACTCTTCTTAAATAATTATACGAGGTGTAAAAATGACATTAACAAAAAAGCTAGGCGCCGAATTTCTTGGTACCTTTTGGCTAGTTCTTGGCGGCTGTGGTAGCGCCGTTTTAGCAGCAGGTTTCCCTGACTTAGGTATTGGTTTCATTGGTGTTGCTTTTGCTTTTGGACTCACTGTATTAACCATGGCATTTGCTATTGGCCATATCTCTGGTTGTCACCTTAATCCAGCAGTTTCATTTGGTCTGTGGTCTGGCGGAAGGTTGCCAACGAAAGAACTTGCCCCCTATATAGCGGCACAAGTAATAGGGGGCATTACCAGTGCTGCAGTGTTATATATTATTGCTTCTGGGCAGGCAGGTTTTGATGTTAGTGCTGGATTTGCATCGAATGGCTATGCAGAGCACTCACCTGGTGGCTATAGCTTAACGGCAGCACTAACCACTGAAATTGTTATGACCTTTATGTTTTTAATGATTATTTTAGGTGCAACTGATAAACGAGCACCCCAAGGGTTTGCGCCTATTGCTATTGGTCTTGGCCTGACTCTTATTCACCTCATCAGTATTCCTGTTACCAACACATCGGTGAACCCAGCACGAAGCACTGCTGTTGCTATTTTTCAGGGAGACTGGGCATTATCTCAATTGTGGCTATTTTGGCTAGCCCCTATAATAGGAGCTGTTTTGGCAGGATTAGCTTATAAGTGGTTTGAACAAGAAGAATCCTAAACCACTTACAATCATGAGAAAAATATTCACACAAACGACTATCACCACATATATTTTTTAACCCACTCTAAAGGAAATAAAGTACGATGAACCCCGAAGATATACTAGATCAAACGAAAGACTTAGATCCACAAGCAATTTTAGACCAAGTGACACAAATTGGTCTTGATTATGGCCCTAAAGTATTAGGTGCAATTGCTGTATGGATTATTGGCTCTTGGATTATTAAAGCCATTGTAGGCGTACTTGGCAAAACAATGGTCAAGACAAAAACTGACACTTCACTACAGCCTTTCTTAAAAGGTTTGGCCGGTGGGCTGCTAAAAGCCATGCTGGTTATCAGTGTGCTCGGTATGCTGGGCATAGAAATGACGTCATTCATTGCGATATTAGGTGCCGCAGGCTTAGCTGTTGGTATGGCGCTTTCAGGTACCCTGCAAAATTTTGCAGGCGGGGTAATGATCTTGATTTTCAAACCCTTCAAAATCGGTGATGTTATTGATGCACAAGGTTTTATTGGTTCAGTAAAAGAAATTCAAATTTTCAATACCATTTTGAAAACACCTGATAATAAAACCATTATTCTCCCTAATGCGGGTTTATCATCAGGCTCAATGACTAACTTTTCTACTGAAGCAACCAGAAGAGTAGATTGGACTATCGGTGTAGGCTATGGCGATGACTTGGACCAAGCAAAAGCTGTTATTAAACGCTTATGTGATGAAGACACTAGAATTTTAAAAGATCCAGAAGTTTTTATTGCTGTTGCAGAATTAGCGGATAGTTCAGTTAATTTCACCGTTAGAGCCTGGGTCAATGCTGCAGACTTCTGGGGTGTTTATTTTGCAATGAATGAGAATATTTATAAAACCTTTCCTAAAGAAGGCTTGAATATTCCTTACCCACAAATGGATATTCATATACAAAAGGACCTATAATACGCTTTATTGACACCTTAAAGCGATTATTTGACGGCGGAGTAGCTGATAGTTGCTACTCCGTGGTCAAGAAATATTAAATGCTTTCTATATTTACCGCACCCGATAAGCGCCCCCAAACTCCACACCGATTTACAATGCTATGCGCTTTAACCTTGATGCCTTAAAGCGAAATAAAAACAACAAAGCAGCGAATAATATATGCACTGCAATACTCGCTAAAAATGCGAGCACTAAGCCAACAATAATAGCCTCTGAGTTTAACGGCACACTAATCGAATAATTGAGTAACACTTCATTCGCCAACTTAACATCAAGGTGCTCAGCTAAATGCAATAATTGCGCCACCAAACCTTTCTCTTGTAGCGCACTAACTTCCCGTTGCAAATATTCATTGCGCTGTATTAAATCAGAAATTACCTGCGCCTCTGCTCTGATCGCTGCTACTGCATTCGTTCTGTGTCCAAGCAATAATTCTTGTATATTACCCGCATAAAACCGGTCAGCAATAAACTGATATTGCTGCAACTGACTAGCCACCTCTTGATAGTGCGCACTGATATTTTGTTGATATTGAATAATAAAATTAGGTATTTGAATTCCCAGCAATAAACAACTTGCGAAAAACAATTTATCCAATAAGTTTTTCAAACCCCGAACTATAAACATAGAATGTGTTTCCATTATTTGTCCTGAGTTACCTTACTCGCTTCAAAATCCAACTTATTGAAACGATCTAACGCCCCATCCGGCTATTGTACGAGTCAGTGATACGCTGAATAATTGTTGTAGTAGCGTCCGATGAATCAAATTGAACACGCACACTATTATCTGCTTGAGTACGTATGCTCGCTGCCACTTCTACCCCATTCAGGGTCCCTTGTACAACACCTGCTCCACGGTCTTGAGCAGTAATGCGCACCCCTTGCTCAGAAAATGCGCCAATCGCTGCCGACCAGGATTGATCGAATCTACTCACACTAACCTTCGCAGGATAAACCACTGGGGCAGGTGGATAATAATAACACCCAGAAAAAAGTATTATCGTTAAAAAAACAATCAAAGCTCTCATAATACTGTTTTCTCGTTTATAAGGTGCCACTGACTTCAGGGACAGCAAACCCCGCCCCCCTCCATCTTAGATATACTGATAATTAACTCACTATAAATTGCTGCAATCGGAGGCATCACTACATTCAATACAGGAATAATTAAAACCAATAAGAACTAGGGGCGGTTGCCGTTTCACATAGGTAACCATAAAAAAGCACAAGCAAGAGCCATAGAGCCTTCAAAATTTCGTTTCAACTTGTCATATCGAGTCGCAATAGCTCTGAAATGTTTAACCCTTGCAAAAACGTTTTCAATCAAGTGCCGATATTTGTAAAGACACCAATCTATATCATCATTACCCATCGTTGAATTCTTCTTTCTTGGAATAACAGGAGTCGCACCTCTCTCTTTAATCTGGATACGCAAATCCTCACTATCATAGCCTCGATCAGCAATAATGTAGTCAGCCTTAGGTAATTCAGCAATTAGC
>Ga0256840_1000374_pt1 | contig 46177 bp, 44 predicted proteins | sample 355202metaG_FD_185969 | JGI IMG/M metagenome (GOLD analysis project Ga0256840, IMG submission 185969) | Hydrothermal vent microbial communities from Mid Atlantic Ridge, Atlantic Ocean - 355-202 | ecosystem: Environmental > Aquatic > Marine > Hydrothermal vents | place: Atlantic Ocean: Mid...
GGGCTAAGCTTGAAGTAACTTTTGACTCTGTTTTTTAGATTTTTCGCTTTGCCTACATATAGAAGTTTTTCGGATTCGTCAAAATATTGATATACGCCACTGCTAGAGGGTAAATTTTTCAAACTATCTTTCAAGCTCATGACTGTTTTTTTACTTCTTGGCGTATTTTTTCAAAGATATCTCTTAATTCCTCGTCACTTATCTCGTTTTTAAACTCTCCTTTTGCTCTCTCTTTGTATGTTAAGTGTTCTATTTTTGAGTTATTTTGCTTTTCGGTGTAGATTTTATTTGTTACAAATGCTTTTATTTTGGAAGAATTCATAAAAATACACTTTGGATTTACAAGAATCAGCGTTTTTAATATACTCTTTATCAAATTACTCTTATAATTAAACTCCATTTTTATACCCGGATGGTTGAGCACAAAAAACAGAGTGTCATTTTTGTGATACAAAAATCTTGTATTTTCTCTCAAACTGTTAGGTAAAAGTGACAGTAGTTGATTGTAACAGTCAATATGCTCTAAATTTTTTAAAAAAGGTCTGTTTTTTAAATGAGAAATTATCTGATTTGCTTTTTTCATGTTCTAATTATATCATCTCTAGCCTTTAGTTTTTTAGGGTGTGGATATAAAACTCCACCAATATATAAATCTACAACAAAGACAACCAAATGAAACTTAAACATGATGTGATCATAATAGGAGCAGGAGTTGCAGGGTTGCACACAGCTTTGAGTTTAGATGACGATATGGATGTACTGGTTTTATCAAAAGATTACGCTTGGGAGTGCAATACCTTTTACGCGCAAGGCGGAGTAGCAGTCGCAGTCGATGAAGAGGATATCCCATACCACATAAAAGATACGCTAAATGCGGGAGCTGGACTTTGTGATGAGGGCGCGGTCGATATCTTGTGTCACGAAGGACCCGTGGTCATAAAAGAGTTTATGGAGCATGGTTTTGAGTTTGATAAAGATAGAGATGGAAATATTTTATACACAAAAGAGGCAGCCCACTCAAGAAATAGGATAGTTCATGCCGGTGGTGATGCAACAGGGAGATATATACATAAATTTTTAATGGATTTGTTAAAGTTTCCGATTCTTTACAACACTCAAGTAACTGATCTTTTGATAGAAGATGGGGAGTGTTACGGCGTGAGAGTCTTTCACAATAATGAGATTTTTAATATCTATGCGAAAAAAGTGGTAATCGCAAGTGGTGGAGTGGGCTCTGTTTATGAGTACCATACAAATGCCAGGACCATCAGCTCCGATATGCAAGGTATCTGCGTGAGTCACGATATCCCACTGCGAGATATGGAGATGATGCAGTTTCATCCTACGGTTTTTATTAAGAGTAGTGCAGTCAGAAAACAGCTCTTGAGTGAATCTTTGAGAGGTGAGGGAGCAAAGATAGTGGATGAAGATGGCAGAAGATTTCTGTTTGATTATGATAAGAGAGGGGAGTTAAGTCCTAGAAATATCGTTTCTCAAGCTATTTTCGATTTCCAACAAAAAACAGGCAAAAAAGTCTTTTTGGATCTAAATAATTTTGAAGAGGGATTTTTTATGAAAAGATTCCCTAGTATCTACTTTAATATGGGAAATATGGGGTATAATCTCCCAATCGATTTAGTACCAATTTCTCCAGCTTTTCACTATGCCATGGGCGGTATTAAGAGTGATTTATTTGGTAGAGTTGAAGGAGTAAACTCCCTCTATGTAGTTGGGGAAGCTGCAAATACAAGAGTTCATGGGGCAAATAGATTGGCTAGCAACTCTTTGTTGGAGGGTTTTGTCTTTTCAAAAAGAGTAGCGCTTGATATAAAATTGACTCTTAAAGAACACAAAAAAAGTGTAGAGTTTGATGAGGTAGAGCCTAGTTTGATAAAACCAAGTGACAAAGATCTCAAAAATGAACTACGAGATTTGATGTGGAGGAGTGCAGGAATCATCAGGAATGTAAATAATTTGCAAAAGGCTTTGATTAGAGTGGAAGAAATGTTAAAATTGCCAATAGGAAAACTTTTGAGACTTAGATTGTTAAGTTCAAGAGAGATTATAAAAAGTGCATTAGCGAGAAAAGAGTCTTTAGGTGCACATTATATTTTAAAAGGAGATGATATATGAAAATACTTGGAGTGTTGCTGTTTTTTACAGCTAGTCTGTTTGCAGAAGGAGGAGAGCATCTCACAACCACATTTGTAGGAATTTTTTCTTTGGTAGTATTTGTGTTGGGTTATTATGTGATTGCTGCTGAGGAGAAATTTCGTATAAACAAAGCTATTCCGGCACTTTTTATCGGAACTTTTATATTTATGATGATTGGAGTTTACTATTGGGTAAATGGTATGGACAGAGAACCTCTAGCTCTTGAAGTCGATCGTTTGATTTTAGAGATTGCAGAGATTTTCTTTTTCTTGATGGTTGCTATGACATATATAGAAACTCTCATAGAAAGAAATGTTTTCAACGCCTTAAAATATACTCTTACATCAAAAGGCTATTCATACAAAAAATTATTTTGGCTAACGGGTTTACTTGCTTTTTTTATAAGTCCTGTTGCTGATAACCTTACAACAGCACTGATACTTTCAACAGTGCTTATCACTATTGAAAAAGAGAGAAAAGAGTTCTTAGTGCCCTCAGCTATAAATATAGTAGTTGCGGCAAATGCAGGAGGAGCTTGGAGTCCTTTTGGAGATATTACTACGCTGATGGCATGGACTGCTGAAAAAGCTGGATTTGTTGACTTTTTTTACCTCTTTCCCGCATCATTTATTGGTTGGGTAGTAACAGCTTGGTTATTGTCGCTATTTGTTCCAAAAGATAAACCACATTTTGATGCTACAAAAGAGAAAAAAGAGGAGATATATCCAGGTGGTAGAGTAACTATGATACTAGGCGTAGTGACTATAGTAAGTGCAGTTTTATCTCATCAGCTATTTCATCTGCCTGCCATGTGGGGGATGATGTTCGGATTATCTCTTCTTAAACTATATTCGTACAGATTAAAAAGAAAGTACAATACGGAGATCAATATCTTTCAATCAATTAGTAAAATTGAACATGATACGCTACTCTTCTTTGTAGGTATTTTAGCAGCAGTTGGAGGGTTACATTTCCTTGGATTTTTAGATTTGGCTGCAAAATTATATACCACCGTAGGACCAGATGCTGTAAATATCGGTGTTGGATTTCTATCTGCCATTGTAGATAATGTACCGGTTATGAGTGCAGTTTTAAAATCAAATCCAAATATGGGTATGGACCAGTGGCTGCTTGTAACGATGACAGCAGGAATCGGAGGAAGTCTCATCAGCTTTGGTTCAGCCGCCGGAGTCGGTGTTATGGGAAAATTAAGAGGAATTTATACATTTGGAGCACATTTAAAATATGCTTGGACCATATTAGTAGGTTATATACTCTCTATCGTAGTTTGGTATATTCAATTTGAAGTTTTTAAAGATTTTTAGGAGTTAAATAGTGAGAGATAACCATGTGCCGATAATTGTTCTAGATTTTGGATCACAATATACACAGTTGATAGCAAGAAGAATGAGAGAAGAGAAGGTTTATTGTGAAATTTTACCATATAATGAGCCGCTAAATGAGATAAAAAAGAGAAATCCAAAGGGGATAATTCTCTCAGGCGGCCCTGCATCAATCTATGATGAGGATGCATACAGGATTGATGATGAGATTTTTGAGTTAGGTGTGCCGATTTTAAGTATCTGCTATGGTATGCAGCTTATAGTTGATCATTTTGGAGGCGAGATAGTACCGGCTTTACGCCATGAGTATGGAAAAGCAAATATAGAGTTTGATGAGATAGATAGTGAAATTTGCTCCATCTTTAAAAATACGCAAAACAATCAGATAGTCTGGATGTCTCATGCAGACAAAACCGAGACTCTGCCAAATGGATTTGTGAAAATCGCTCACTCTGCCAACTCCCCATATGCTGCAATCGCAAATGAAGAGAAAAAGATATACGCTTTGCAGTTTCATCCTGAAGTGTCACATTCACAGTGCGGTGGAGATATACTTAGAAATTTTGCAAAATATATCTGTGGATGTGAAACAACATGGAATATGGGTTCATTTGCCAAAGAGCAGATAGATAAAATTCGCTCAACCGTAAAAGATGGCAAAGTTTTATGCGCAGTAAGTGGCGGAGTCGATAGCTCTGTTGTGGCAGCTTTGTTAAATGAAGCTATAGGCGATAAATTAGTGGCTATATTTGTAGATACTGGACTTTTGCGTGCAAATGAGAGAGAAGATGTGGAAAATATGTTCAAAACTAAGCTAAAAATTCCTCTCATAACTATCGATGCAACACAGACTTACCTAACTCGTCTAAAAGGCGTCACAGATCCAGAAGAGAAAAGAAAGATAATAGGACACACTTTTATAGAGCTTTTTGCAAGCGAGGCAAAAAAACATGATAACATAAAATATTTAGCCCAAGGAACTTTGTATCCGGATGTTATCGAGTCAGTTTCAGTAAAAGGTCCTAGTAAAACTATCAAATCTCATCACAATGTTGGAGGGCTTCCGGATTGGATGAAGTTTGAACTCATAGAGCCTTTAAGAGAACTTTTCAAAGATGAGGTTAGAGCCTTAGGCTTGGAGCTTGGAATTCCAAAAGAGATGATAGCAAGGCATCCATTCCCTGGACCAGGACTTGCTATACGCATCATGGGTGAAGTAAACAGTGAAGATTTGACGCTTCTTAGACTTGCTGATGTGATTATGCTAGATGAGCTTAAATCAAGTGGGTATTATGATAAAACATGGCAAGCTTTCACGGTTTTGTTAAATGTAAAAAGTGTTGGCGTTATGGGAGATAACAGAACTTATGACAATGCTGTTTGTGTCAGAATCGTAGAGAGCGTAGATGGCATGACTGCTACCTTTGCACACTTGCCTCATAAGCTGCTAGAGAGAATGAGCAGTAGAATCATAAATGAGGTGGAGGGTGTTAACAGAGTAGTCTATGATATCAGTTCAAAACCGCCTGCAACCATAGAGTGGGAGTAGGGTTTGGGCAGAATTTATCTTCTAAATGACGATAAATATGAAGGCGTGACAAATTTGCCAGTGATAAAGATCAATTTTTTTAATAAAAAGATTGATCTTAGTCAGTACGATGCTCTAATCTTTACCTCAAAAAATGGTGTACGAGCGATAGAAAAGATAGATAGACAGTGGAGAGGAAAAGAGATATACTCCATAGGAAAAGGGACATCCAAAGAGATACAAAAGTATGATGCAAATCTAGCATATACTGCAAAAAACTCATATGGAGATATGTTTGCTAGTGAGATAAAAGAGAAGCTAAAAGATAAAAAAGTTCTTTTTTTAAGGGCAAAAGAGGTAACTTCAAAACTAAATCAGATACTACTAGAAGCAGGGATAAACTTAAAAGAGGAGATTGTTTACGAGACTACATGTAGAGCTTACAAACAAGATAAATCCTCTTTTGACGATGCAGTAGTTATCTTTACCTCTCCGTCAACCATAAAGTGCTTTTTCAAAAATTTTAATTGGACCTCTACATGTAGAGCAGTCTGCATAGGAAAAGTCACAGCAAAGGCAATGCCAGAAAATATAAAGTATGCTTTATCAAAACAACAGACAATCCAAAGCTGCATAGAGCTTGCAAAAAGTATAAATTAATCATAAATTAATAATTGTTTCAATAAAATTAAATTATGTTTAATTTTAAAAATTACTCTATAAGAGTAAAACTACTCATTGTTTTTATAATATTTAAGATTATACCACTTTTGGTTTTAGCGACTATTGGTATAAGTAGTTTTTATGCATTAGAGGGATTGCTGTATAAAAATTCACAAAAGATTATCCATAAAAGCCAAGAGTCTATCTCAAAAGTTGCCAATATAGCCATAAACGATAGTGTAAAAGCGCTAAATAAAAAATCACAAGAAGCACTAGAAAGAGAGACTGTATCTATAGCAAACAGAGTTGCCAATTTTCTAAAAAGAAGAGATAAAGATTTGCTTCTTTTGTCCAAAACAAAAATCACTAAAAGAGTTTTATGATAATAAAAAAGGGTATCTGTTTGTGCCATCTAAATATTACTATGATAAAAATAGCGACACATGGAAGCCTGTTATTAAGACGACAAGAGAGCATATGAGTCAAAATGCCGACTTGAAAGACAATAGTAAAGATTTTCATAAAGACAAGATTATAGACAATAAGAAAATTTTAAAACCTATATATAAGGAGATTTCATATTATAATCCTAAAGGAGATGAGATATATAAGGTTTCAAGTTTGGATGCAAAATTAAAAAATATTTCAGACAAAAACAATACATATTTAAAAGCAGAAAACTACTATGAAAAATCACTTAAACTAAAAAGAGGAGAGATATTTGTCTCTCATGTGATTGGTGAGTATGTTAGTTCACCTGTGATAGGAAAATTTTCAAAGAAAAAAGCAAAAAAAGCGGGCATTGCATTTGATCCTAAAAAGTATGGATATGCTGGTGTTGAAAACCCAAAAGGTAAAAAATTTAGTGCAATTATAAGATTTGTGACGCCTGTTTTTAGTGGAGACAAGCTTAAGGGATACCTGACTTTGGCACTTGATCATAGTTTTGTCATGGATTTTACAGATTATGTAGATCCTATGAGTGTAAATTCTTTAAATATAAGTGATGCTAGTAGTGGAAATTATGCTTTTATGTGGGATAATAACTTTGGTTGTATATCTCATCCAAGAGACTATTTTATCATGGGTTATGATGCCAAAACAGGAAAGAGAGTTCCAGGATGGATCGACTCGGAGATGCAGAAAAAATTCAAAAAGAGTCATATAAAAGATTTAAATACTTTTTTACAAACACAGCCACATTTTTTAAATCAATCTCTTAAAAAAAGACCAAATATGGAGCAGCTAAAAAAAGGTGAAGTTGGATTGGATTGTCGTTATCTAAACTTTGCTCCACAGTGTGATGGTTGGCACCAACTAGTAGATGATGGCGGGTATGGTTCATTTGTTATCTTCTGGAGTGGAGTTTGGAAGCTAACAACAGCGGCTACTATACCATACTATACAGGTGATTATGCAGACTCGAAAGTAGGGTTTGGTTTTGTGACTATGGGTGCAAATGTAGATGAATTTCACAAATCCGCAACTCAAACAAAAGAGAAGATAAAGACGGTATTAGATAGTGAAAAAAACAATATACAAAATAGTATAGTAAAGATTTCATCAACAATATTTAAAAAGATAAAAGAACAAATAAACCATATATCCATAATCACAATTTTACTCTCTATGTTGGTGATTTATATAGCCATAATTCTTTCAAACTACATAACAAACAGACTAAAAGATATAATAATCGGCACAAAAAAAATCAAAAATCAAAATTTTAACTATGAAATTAAGAAAACATCCAAGGATGAATTGGGAATTTTGATTGATTCATTTAATGAGATGGCAAAATCAATATATGAATTAAACAAAGACTTAAATAACAAGCTATATACGGATGATTTGACAAATCTAAAAAATAGAAGATCATATAAAGAAGATGTAAAATTATCTAAAAATCCTATTTTGTACCTTATAGATATAGATTTTTTCAAAAATATAAATGATTACTATGGCATCGAAGCTGGCAATTTTGTTCTTAAAGAGTTTGCCAAGAGCATTAAAAAGTTTGCAAATATTTATGGTTTGAAAGCGTACAGAGTTGGCTCAGATGAGTTTTTACTTTTGCAAGATGAACAGTTTTCGCAAGAGGTTGCAAATAAAGTTGTGAAAGAGTTTACTGATTTGATATTGAATAAAAAGTTTATAGACCAAAAAGAAAATATTGATATAATGCTCAGTGTTACTTTTGGTATATCTTACGGTGAGGGCAATCTTTTAGAAGAGTCAGATTTAGCACTAAATGAGGCAAAAAATAAAAAAGTACCTTATATGATCTTTAACAACACAAACTTGCATATGAACAGGCATAAAGAGCATCTCTTATGGAGGCAGAAGATTCAATATGCTGTGGAAAATGATCTTATTGTTCCATTTTTTCAAAAAATAGTTGATTTAAAGAATCCTCAAAATGAAAAATATGAATCTCTTATAAGAATGATTGACGAAGATAAAATCATATCGCCATTTATGTTTTTAGAGATAGCAAAAGAGACGAAACTATACCCTGAGTTAACTAAAATAATGATAGAAAAAACATTTAAAATTTGCTCAAAAAGAGATGCTACTTTTTCAGTAAATCTCTCCATGGATGATATATCAAATACTCAAACGATTAATTTTATAAGAAAAAAACTTGATGAGTATGATGTGTCGGATAAAATTATTTTTGAAATTTTAGAATCCGAAGAGATATATGACTTTAGTATCGTCTTATCTTTTATACAAGAGATGAAAAAAAGAGGTATCAGATTTGCTATAGATGATTTTGGCTCAGGTTATTCAAATTTTTCATATCTTTTGCAGATTGAACCGGATTTTATAAAAATTGATGGCTCTATAATAAAAAACCTAAGAGAAAATTCAAATGAGTATCATATAGTTAGTGCCGTAGTAAAGTTTGCTAAAGCACTAAATGCAAAAATAGTTGCTGAGCATGTTAGTTCCAAGGAGATAGTCGATATATTGCAAAAATTTGATATAGACTATATGCAAGGTTACTATTTTAGTGAGCCGACAACTATCTAATCAATATTATCTTAAGCAAAATTGCCTTATAATTACATTGTATCTGAGTGAAGCGATAGCGTTTTATGAGGGTCCAACATATTGTTATTTGTGGAACGGGTGTTTTGTTGGTGCGTCTGCATTTTTGTTTGAGTCTCTTGCGAGATTAGAATCTGCAGCCTAAAGACAAAATTAGTTCTACATCGTTGGCTTGATTAGGGCCAAAGAATAAACGAACGCCCACTTGGGTTAGCAGTACATGTTCTACATGTACTGCTTTTTTTAGGAGAATTTTTTATGGATATATTGATAGTTGGTGGGGGCGGTAGAGAGTATTCTATGGCTCTTTTTTTAAAAAAAGATGAAGCTGTAGATAAGATATATATGGCTAGCGGAAATGGAGCATCAAGTGAATTTGCCCAAAATATAGATATAAAAGATTTTGATAAATTAGCTGATTTTGTAGTAGAGAAAAATATAGAGTTGACTATAGTTGGACCGGAAGCACCTTTGGTGGATGGCATAGTTGATGTTTTTAAAAAAAGAGGGCTTTTGATCTTTGGCTCTAGTAAAAATGCCTCTAGGCTAGAGGGTTCAAAAATCTTCATGAAAAACTTTCTTAAAAAGTATGACATTCCTACAGCTGCATTTATAGAGACAGATGAATTCCAAAAGGCAGAAAAATTTATAGATACTTTAGAGTTGCCTATAGTTGTAAAAGCAGATGGCCTATGCGGCGGTAAAGGCGTTGTTATAGCGAGTAGCGGGGATGAAGCAAAAGAGGTAGCCAAAGATATGCTTAGTGGTAAAAGCTTTGGAGAGGCGGGTCGTTCTATCATCGTAGAAGAGTTTTTAGATGGTTATGAACTCTCTGTTTTTGCAGTGTGTGATGGTAAAAACTATAAAATTTTACCAGCAGCCCAAGACCACAAAAGACTTCTTGATGGAGATATAGGACCAAATACCGGCGGTATGGGAGCTTATGCCCCAACACCTTTGATAGATGAAGATTTATATAAAAAGATTGAAAATTTAGTGATAAAACCAACTCTTAGTGGTATGACGCAAGAGGGCTGTCCGTTTGAGGGCGTTCTTTTTATCGGGCTTATGATTGTGGGTGGTGAGCCAGTTGTGCTAGAGTATAATGTGAGATTTGGAGATCCGGAATGTGAAGTTTTGATGCCACTTTTAAAGACTCCTGTGAGTCAGCTTTTCTATAAAGCTGCAAAAGGAGAGCTTGAAGATTTGGATTTGGAATTTTACGATAAGTATGCTGTAGCTGTTGTGATGGCAAGTGAAAATTACCCCTATAAAAGCTCAACTCCATCAGAGATAATAGTAGATAAAAGCGTGCATGAAGAGCTTAGCGGAACTCATATATCATATGCTGGAGTTAGCAAGGAAGATGAAAAACTTTATGCAACAGGTGGCAGAGTTTTGTTGAGCGTTGGAGTAGGCGAGAGCATAAAAGAGGCAAGAGATAAAGCTTATCTACTTTGTGGACAGATACATTTTGCAGGAAAGCAGTTTAGACAAGATATCGCTTATCAGGCTCTCAAAAATGACTGATGAACAAATCATAGAAGAGTTTGAGAGAGAAAATATCTCATTAGCTACTATAAAAAGTAGAGCTTTTGCCTATACTGTAGATGAGATTTTGATTACTATTTTATTTATGATTATATTTTTTGGAAAAATTCCTCAAGATGCGAGTTATGAGCAGACGCTAAATCTTTTAAATTCACTCTTTTCTTATGTTATTTTACTAAAAATTATTTATCAAGCCTTTTTTGTTTGGTATTATGGCGCAACTCCAGGCAAGATGATGGCAAAGATACGAGTTATCTCTACGATAGATTTGGAAAATCCAAAGATTATATATGCGATAAATCGTGCAATTGTAAGAATCATAAGTGAAACTTTTTTTTATATCGGTTTTTTATGGGCACTGACAAACCCAAAAAAAGAGACTTGGCACGACAAAATTGCTAGAACGCTGGTTGTGAATGCATATTAGACTTCTCCTTTTACTGGTTCTGTTCTTTTCGCTCTCTTTTGCCCAAACTCAAAATGTTGAGGTTTTAGCAAAAAATGTCAAAAAGAGTGGAGATGTGATTCATGCAAAGGGCAGTGTTGTTCTATACTCACAAAAGTATTTGATCACGGCTGATAGAGCCAATTATAACCAAAAAACTGGAGATTTGCATCTTTATGGAGATATAACAGTTCTTGAAGGTTTGCAATACTCTTCAAAAACAGGAGAAGCAACACTAAACTTAAATAGCGATATAGGCTCATTTGCACCGCTATTTTTCTTCAATGACCTTTCAAATTTATGGATAAGTTGCCAAAGTGCAACAATGAGTCCAGAGTATTATATAACAAAAAAATCTATAGTTTCAAGTTGCAATGTGCAAAAGCCAGATTGGAAGATAGATTTTAGCAGTGGAGAATTAGATAGAAAAAACAGATACCTAAGTGTCTATAATGCCGTTTTTTATGCAGGGAAGATACCACTGCTATATCTTCCGTACTTTGGATTTTCTACAAATAGAGATAGAAAATCAGGATTATTAAGACCAAAGATAGGGCTTAGCAGTTCTGAAGGCTTGTACTATTCACAATCTCTATATCTTGCTCCATATGTAAATTGGGATTTACAATTTATACCTCAAATAAGAACACAAAGAGGTGTGGGGATAAATAGCGTATTTAGATATGTTGATTCCCCATACTCAAACTTAAATGTGCAATCTGGTGTTTTTAATGAATATAGCAAATATGTACAAGATAACTCACTGGTCAATAGTTCTCACTACGGTCTTGAGATAAACTATGACAGAAGTAAGCTTTTTAGCGGATATTTTAAGAGTGCTGAAGATGGGTTGTATCTTGATTTTATCTATATGAATGATGTGGATTATTTAAATACTAAAGCAAACAATGGCGCTTCATATAGCCAACTTGCAACTTCAACGCTAAATTACTATTTTAAGCAGGATTTGAACTATTACGGAATGTATATGAAGTATTATATTGATACCGCAAAAGAGTCAAACAGCAATACACTGCAAGAGTTACCAACTTTACAGTATCATAGATTTACTAACTCTATGTTTTTTGATAATTTACTATACTCTGTAGATACAAAGGTAAAAAATTATGAGAGAAAAAAGGGCTTAAATGCAACTCAATATGAATTAAATATTCCTCTGACCTATTATCTCTCTTTTCTAGACGATTATATGCACTTCTCGTTTTCAGAAAATATATATTTGACCTATGTTGATTATTCAAACGATTCTACTGTGCAAAGTTATGGACAGTACTCTAGAAATTATCATAAATTTTCATTATATACTGACCTTTCAAAGGCGTATGATACTTTTTATCATACACTATATCTAGGTTTGGATTATGTGGTTCCTAGTAAAGAGAGTAGAAGCGGGTATTTTGCAGATTTTATTCCACTTGACACCCAAGAGAAGAGTATCTCTTTAAATTTAGCCCAATATTTTTACAATCAAGCCGGAGATAAAAAAGTAAGCCATACTCTAAAACAAAACTATTATTTTAGTGATTATAGATATAAATATGGTGACTTGGAGAACAATATAAAGATATATTTCAATAAAAACATAGACTTTTCAAACACTACATTTTACTCATTTGAATTTTCTAGATTTTCAAAAATTCAAAACACTTTGCACTTTTCAAACAGTTTTTTTGATGCGAGCATAATCCATACATACGAAAATAGTACAACAAGCGATACAAACTTTATAACTCTTGATGTCGGTACCGATTATTATAGAAACTACAATATCTTTGCCTCGATGAACTATGACTTAAAAAACAGCTTTTTTAAGTCTTGGAAAATTGGTTTTAAAAAGAGGAAAAAGTGTTGGGATTATTCACTCGTTTATAGTGAAAATACAACACCTCAGTTAACAAGTTCATCTCAAAATTCCATAAATAAAAAGGGTATATATATTTTATTTAATCTTTACCCTATCGGAAGTATAGATTATACCTTTTCAAAAGAAAGAGATATGACAAGTGGTGGTATATGATGAATCACTTTGAGATGGTTAATATCTCACTTAAAACGATGGGATTGCCAGCTTTTATATCGATCAAAGAGTTAAAAGAGAGGTATAGAGTTTTGGCAAACCAAAATCATCCAGATTTTAGTGGCAGTCCAGAAAAAATGGCGGAGATAAATGACGCATATAATTTACTAAAAGAGTATATGCAAAATTATAAATTCTCTTTTTCAAAAGATGAGGTAAACAGACAATTTCCACAGGATGAGTATGCCAGTAGATTTAGATTCTGAACTCTTTAAAGATAGGGCTGATGCAGCACAACAGCTGATGGATATATTGCCAAAAGAGAGGATGCAGCAGGATGATTGGGTTATAATAGCTACAAGTCAAGCGGCTATCCCACTAGCAAACATATTGGCACTAAAGCTAAAACTATCGTATGACATATTATTTAGCGAGCCGATTATGGCACCTAACAATGATGATTGCGAGATAGCAATAGTTAGTGAGATACAAGAGATAGTTATAAATGAAAAACTACTCAATTCATTTGAGATAAATCTAGATTATGTTTATGGGCAGGCAAGAAGATTGTATGAAGAGAAGATAATCCCTAGAGTATATAAGTATAGAAAAGGAGAGTTGATAGATTCGTTGAAAGACAAAAATGTACTGTTTGTTGATTTTGGTAGTGAGACAGGTTTGGGTATCATTTCATGTGCCAAAAGTGCAATAAAAACAAAAGTAAAGTCGGTCATGTATGCAACAACCGTTATGGCATCAGATGTATATGATTCGCTTGAGCTTATAGTGGATGAGATATTTTGTGTAAAAAAGATAGAAAATTTTGTAAATGTTGATTTTTATTATAAAAATATGCAAGAGTTAGTAGAAGATGATATAATAGAGATTTTAAATAATTCTAAAGGGTACTTGCCCTTTGCGAAAAATAGGAGTGATGATGGAATATAAAGTAGAAGTAAACAACCAAGTAGAGATATACGACATTGGAAAGGTGGCAAAACAAGCTGCAGGTGCAGTGATGTTAAAGATAAAAGATACAGTTATATTAGCTGCAGTTTCAAGAGATGATGATCAAGTAGATGGCAATTTTGTACCACTTACAGTTCAATATATAGAAAAAACTTATGCTATGGGTAAATTTCCAGGAGGTTTCATAAAAAGAGAGACAAAGCCTAGCGATTTTGAGACTCTTACTTCAAGAGTGATAGACAGAAGTCTTAGACCTCTATTTCCAGATGGATACGCCTATCCGACACAATTGACAGTTTTTGTACTTAGTTGTGATCCCCAAGTTGATCTGCAAGTAGCAGCTTTAAATGCAGCCAGTGCGGCACTTTATATCTCTGATATTCCAGTAAATAAAGCAGTTTGTGGAGTTAGGATTGGAAAATTAGATGGCAAACTAGTAGTAAATCCATCAAATTCGCAGCTTGAGAACTCTAGTTTGGATCTGTATGTTGCAGGTACAAAAGAGGAGCTTCTCATGATTGAGATGAGAGCGATTGCGACCATGGATACAGAAATGATTCCACCAGTTGCTATGGATCCTATGATAGACCCAACTATGAGTGAAAATCTGATAGCAACTCAAAAGATAAATGAAGCAAGCGAAGATGAGATACTTGAAGCTATAGATGCAGCACAAGATGCGATTTCAAAAGGTGCAACTGCTTATGAAGAGGCATTTGTTTCTGTCAAAAAAGAAGACGCAGTTTTAGACTATAAACAAGAGTTGCTTGATGACTCTATCAAGGCTTATATAGATGAATTTTATAAAGATGCCATCAAAGAGGCGATATCTCAAATGGCAAAAAGCGAGAGAGCAACGGGACTCAAAAAGATAGCAAAAAGCGTGATGAGTGACGAGATAGCAAAAGAGGAAGAGTGGGATGAAGATGTTGTCAAAAATGTTATAAACGACTACAAAAGAACAATCGTTAGAAAGATGATTGTCGATGAGAAAGTTAGGGCAGATGGAAGAGCACTTACGGAAGTTAGACCTATCTCTATAGAGACAAATCTTCTTCCAAGGACTCATGGTTCTTGCCTCTTTACAAGGGGTCAGACTCAAGCTCTTGTGACTGTTACTTTGGGTGGTGACAAAGATGGACAGATGTATGAGAGATTGACTTCTAAAGGAAATCTGACTGAGAATTTTATGGTTAACTATAATTTTCCTGGTTTTTCAGTTGGAGAAGCAGGCTTCATAAGAGCTCCGGGCAGAAGAGAGCTAGGACATGGCAATCTAGCTAGAAGAGCGTTAGAGCCGACACTAAATATAGACAGAATGCAGACTATTAGACTAGTTTCAGAGATCTTAGAGTCAAATGGCTCATCTTCACAGGCAACCATATGCGGGGGTTCACTTGCACTAAAAGCTGCCGGAGTAGAAGTCAAAAAACTAGTAGCGGGCATCGCCATGGGAGTTGTTTTCGAGGATGACAAACATGCGATACTCACCGATATAATGGGCTTAGAAGATCATGATGGAGATATGGATTTTAAAGTTGCAGGCACAAGAGATGGCATAACTGCACTTCAAATGGATATAAAATTAGGTGGTATATCAAGAGATACTCTAAAAGAGGCACTTTATCAAGCAAGAGATGGTAAAAATCATATACTTGACATCATGGAAGAGGCGGCTCAAAACATACATGTAAACAATGCAGTTTTACCAAAATTGGAGCTTTTCAACATAGACCCTTCTAAGATAGTCGATATCATAGGAAAAGCCGGAGCTACTATAAGAGAAATCATAGAGAAGTTTGAAGTATCCATTGATTTGGATCGTGATAAGGGCGAAGTAAAAATAGCTGGTGACAACAAAGAGAAAGTAGAAGCTGCCAAAAAACATATAGAAGGAATCGCAAATCAACCTTCAAGGGGAAGAGGTGGTAGAGATAACCATAGAGGTGGGCATCGTGATAGAAAACCAATTCCAAAATTTGTTCAAGATGAGGTAATTGACGGTGTCGTTAAAAGAATCGTTGATTTTGGGGCATTTGTAGAACTTCCAGGAGAGATAGATGGTTTATTACATATATCTAAAATCGCCGATCATAGAGTAGAGAAAGTAAGTGATTACCTAGAGATTGATCAAAAAGTAAAAGTAAAAGTTTTGAAACAAGATGGCAATAAAATATCATTGGCTTTAGTTAAAGATTAAACATACTTTAACGATAGATTAGTTAAAATGACGCCCAAACAAAGTGATAAGTAGGGATACGCAAGCCGAACGGACTTTGTAAAAAAATTTAAAGATTGAGATAAAATAATTCTTCTTGGCGAAGCCAAAGCTTTAGTGAGAGGAATTGTTAAAGATTTCACATCTTTAACAAGGAGAAAACGGATGAAAAAAGTTGTATTTTTATTGATTGCATTTGCAGGATTTGCATTTGCAGGTGAGGGCGATAGTGTGATTAAGGCTTACTCAGTAGTTGCTGCTGGTTTGGGTCTTGGACTAGCTGCTCTTGGTGGAGCTATTGGTATGGGACACACTGCAGCTGCTACTATAGCGGGAACTGCTAGAAACCCAGGTCTTGGTGGAAAGCTAATGACAACAATGTTTATCGCTCTAGCGATGATCGAAGCACAAGTTATCTATGCACTTGTTATCGCGTTGATAGCACTATATGCAAATCCTTTCTTAGGATAAACTTTATAGCTGACCTTACGCACTATAAACACACCTAGGTGATAAAAGTTGCACTCTAATGCAAGGAAGTATAGCAAAATTGTAGTTAAACTACCATGAAGCTATGACTCCACAGCAGTAGGGTGCAAATTTTATCATCCGTAGGACAGAATGATAAAGCACCATCTGCTTCGTTAGTTCACTTTCACCGTAGCTACGGCTACGCTAAAAGCAAACTGCCTCGCATATGATGCTTTCTCATTCTGCCTAGGTGTGTTTATAGTGCGTAAGGTCAGCTAATAGTAGAGGCTTTTGCCTCTACAACTTCAAACACACACGCGACCATGGTGGAACTGGTAGACACGCTATCTTGAGGGGGTAGTGCCTTCGGGTGTGCGAGTTCAAATCTCGCTGGTCGCACCACTCATAATCTTACTTTAACATTTTAAATAGCTGAAATCCCAATCGTCTTTAGCGGTTGAGCTGAAAGCTATAAGGCGTTAGCCTTGATTTTGTATATATTTTCGTATTGTCTCAGGACTAGCCTCTCCAACACTACATACAAAATATCCATCAGTCCAGAATGTTTTTTCTTTCCAAAAGTGTTTTTGTAGAAATTGTTGATATAATTTCCAAATTCTTTTAGTGGATATAGATTTGATACGATTAACAATAGAAGATATAGAAACTCTTGGAATGTATTGTATCATCAAGTGAATATGGTCTATATCTGTTTCCATCTCAATTATATCAAAATCACTATTAATCTCTATATCTCTAATAATACTCTTGATATTTGTTTTTAACCCTTGTTTTAGCAACTTTTTTCTATATTTGCATACTAATATTAAATGCACTTTCAAATTGTGTTTAGCCCTATTTGTGGTCTGATAACCATATAGTTTTTTATTGTTTTTCTTCATTGCTTTACTTTTTATAATATTGTAGTATAATTACATAAAGTTATAAAGGAGTTAAGAGTGCTAAAGGCATATAAATATAGAATTTATCCAACTAAAACACAAATAACCCTTATCGAAAAACACTTTGGTTCTACTAGATTTCTATATAATTATTTTTTAGATTATAGACAAAAAGAATACGCTAAAGGCAATAAAAAAGTTAATTATAATTCCACTCAATCAATGCTTACAAAATTAAAAAAACAAGATGAATATATATGGCTTAATGAGTGTGGAAGTCAAGCTTTGCAGATGTCACTTAGAGGCTTAGACACAGCATTTCAAAGATTTTTCAAGAGACAAGGTGGCTATCCTAAATTTCATTCAAAAAGAAACACTCATCAAAGTTTTACCGTTCCTCAAAACATAAAAGTTGCTAACAATAGAGTATATTTCCCAAAGTTCGTAAAAGATGGTATAAAAACCAAAGTGCATAGAGATATACCAGATAATGCAACACTAAAACAAGCAACTATATCACGACAAAATAACCAATATTTTATATCTATACTTATTGATGATGGCATAGACATACCAAAACCCATCAAAGCAAAAAATGCAGTAGGTATAGATATGGGATTAACTGATTTACTAATCACAAGTGATGGTGTAAAATATGAAAACAAAAAATATACTATAAAATCTCAAAAAAAACTAAAAAAACTTCAAAAAAGATTATCTAAAAAACAACATAGCAGAAAAAAAGGAGACACAACACCTCAAAGCAGTAACTATAAAAAACAAAAAGCTAAAATTCAAAAACTTCATACCAAAATTACAAACCAAAGAAAAGACTATCTGCATAAAATATCAAACGAGATAACCAATCAATATGATATTATATGTTTAGAAACTCTACATGTAAAGGGTATGATAAAAAATAGAAAACTAGCCAAAGGCATAGCAGATGTAGCATGGAGTGAGTTTATGAGGCAACTTGAATACAAATCAAGTTGGCTAGGTAAAACAGTTATCAAGATAGACAAATGGTTTCCTAGTTCTCAAATATGTGCAGTATGCGGAAGCAATACAGGTAAAAAACCATTACATGTAAAAAATATAAAATACTTAAAAAATTAAAAATGAGACAATATGAAATTACCACAAAGTGTTCAAATTATAGAAGTTGGTCCTCGAGATGGGTTTCAAAGCATAAAAGAGTGGATACCAACTGAGCTTAAACTCCAGATCATAGATAGCCTGATTGAGGCAAATTTTAAGAAGATAGAGATTACCTCATTTGTTCACCCAAAAGCTATTCCGCAGATGCGAGATGCCAAAGATATTGTACAGACTCTTTTGCAAAGATATAGCGACAAAGATGTTGAATTTGTAGCTCTTGTGCCAAATCTTTTTGGTGCCAAGGCTGCTTATGAACTTGATGTAAAAGAGGTGACATATGTTATCTCTGCTAGTGAATCTCACAATATGGCAAATGTAAAAAGAACTCCTGCACAATCATTTGAAGGCTTAGAAGAGCTCAAAAATACCCTACCAAATCTCAAGATAAACCTTGCTATTGCTACTGTTTTTGGCTGTCCTTATGAGGGCGATATTAGCATAGAACAGGTAAAATGGATGGTGAAAAAAGCTCTACATGTAGAGGTTGATAGCATCACTTTAGCCGATACAATCGGAGTAGCAAATCCGAAGCAGATGCATAGTCTCTTGAATGAGCTTAAAAAAGATTTTAAAGATGTAGATTTTGCTCTGCATCTTCACGATACGAGAGGCATGGGGCTTGCAAATGTTTTGGCAGCCTTACAGTGCGGAGTGAGTAGATTTGAATCAGCCTTCGGAGGTCTTGGAGGTTGCCCGTTTGCTCCAGGAGCCGCGGGAAACATAGCTAGTGAAGATTTGGTAAATATGCTTGAAAATATGGATATAAAAACAGGCGTGAAGCTAGAGAAACTTTTAGATGTCGTTCAAACATTAAAAAACAAAATCAAACCAATCTTAACAAGCCATATGGCATATGTAGATAATTGTAAATTAGGAGAAAAATAGTGCAAGAACAACCACTTGACGGAGTCAAAGTTTTAGAGTTAGGCAGCCTCATAGCAGGTCCGTTTGCAGGCAGGCTTTTTGGGGATTTTGGTGCTGAAGTCATAAAGGTAGAGCCTCCTAAGGTTGGCGACCCACTTAGAAAGTGGCGACTTTTAAAAGACGGAACATCTCTTTGGTGGTTCGTACAATCCAGAAACAAAAAGTGCATCACTCTAAATCTAAGAAGCAAAGAGGGAAGTGAAATCATAAAAAAACTCGCTCGTGAAGTCGATATCATCATAGAAAACTTCAAACCCGGCACTTTGGAAAAGTGGGGAATTGGCTACGAGGATCTAAAAAAGATAAACCCAGAGATCATAATGGTGCGAATTTCAGGTTATGGACAGTATGGACCATATAGCGCCAAACCCGGATTTGGCAGCATCGGTGAAGCTATGGGCGGCATCCGGTATCTTAGCGGATATCCAGATCTACCACCAGTTCGTACAGGCATCAGCATAGGAGACTCTATATCGGCAGTTTATGCCGTCATGAGTGCGATGATGGCACTGTATCACAGAGATATAAAAGGTGGAGAGGGTCAGTACATAGATGTAGCTCTATATGAAGCCATCTTTAGCATGATGGAGAGTATGGTTCCTGAATTTGACTACTTCAACTATATAAGAGAGAGGACGGGCAGTACGCTTCCCGGAATAGCACCTTCAAATATATATCTATGTAAAGATGGCAAATATGTAGTCATAGGAGCAAATGGAGATAGTATATTTAAGCGACTTTGTGAAGCGATGGATAGAGAAGATTTGGCTTCAAATGAGGAGTTTGCTTCAAATGATGGCAGGGCAAAACATATGAAGTATCTTGATGGGCAGATAGAAGAGTGGACGAAAACTATGAGCATAGAAGATGCGCTTAAAGTCTTGGATGAGTATCAAATCCCAGCAGGCAAGATTTACAGTGTAGAAGATATGTTTAGTGATCCGCATTTTAAAGCTAGAGAGATGATAAAAAGTGTTGAGATAGATGACACTCAGAAGCTAAAAGTACCAGGAATCATACCAAAATTTAGCAAGACTCCTGGAACTATAAAATGGGCAGGCTTAAAGCTAGGACAAAGTAACCAAGAGATATATAGAGATATGTTAGGCTTTAGTGATGACGAGATAAAGCAGATGGAAGAAGAGGGTATTATCTAAAACAATTATGTAACTTTTTGAAACTTTTAACAATTTAATTTTAAAATAATATAAAATATATTGACAAGTTGCAAAAGTTTATTGTAGGATAAGCTACACAAATTTTTTACAAATGGTTAAGTATGAAGATAAGAAATATTCTTTTAAGTATCTTGGTATTGGTTGGCATGAGCCAAGCTTTAAATGCGGCAAAAACGATGAGAGTAACACTACAGTTGCCTATAAAACATTCACTTGGTCAAAATTGGTTGGAGTTTAAAAAACTAGTAGAAAAAGGGACAAATGGCGAGATAAAAGTTGTTATATTTCCATCCGCTCAACTCTACAAAGACAAACAGGTTCCAGGTGCCGTTGGTAGTGGAGCAGTTGAAGCAGGTTCTGCTTTGATGCTTAGATTTACAGGCTCAGTTCCGGCGGTTGATGTGGTTTCACTTCCGTTTTTCTTTAAAGATGAAGCAGCGCTTAGAGCTTCGATTAAAAATGGCTCTCACATGAGAACTATACTAGATAAAGATATCTTAAAAGAGACAGGCGCAAAAGTATTGTGGTGGCAAGCATATAGTCACAATGTATATCTAAACAATGGCAAACCTATAAGAGTTCCAGCTGATTTGAAAGGCAAAAAAGTAAGAACATACGGAAAGATTTTGGGTTGGACTGTTGAACAGTGCGGTGGATATCCGACCATCATGTCAGGTTCAAAGCAGTTTTTGGCTTATCAACAACATGCAGTTGATGTAGGTATGACAGGACTTTCTGCTGTAAAGAGTAGAAAATTGTATGAAGTTATGCAAAATGTTACACTCTCATACGATAGTGTTATAGAGTTTGTTGCGATTATTAACAATAAATTTTTCAATTCACTCTCAGCTAAAAATCAAAAAGTCATCATGGATGCTGCGGCTATTGTTGAAAAACACTTAAGAGATCAAGTCTATAATGGCGAGGCAAAACTAGCTAAAGAGTTGGAGAGCAAGATAAATGTTGTAAGATTGACTCCAGCAGAGAGAGCAAAATGGCAAAGTATCGCAAAGCCGGTAACTCAGAGATTTATAAAAGCAGTTGGACCGATGGCAGTCAAAGTTATAGATGCAGCTCATGCAGACGCTGCAGGCAAATAATATAAACATTTAGAGGCATTTAAAGCCTCTTTTATAAAGAGTGATATGATAAAGATTATAGATACTATTTCAGAGTTTTTTGGTAAGCTTTCGGCTTGGCTATTTTTCTTTATAGGCATAATAGTAACTTATGAAGTTTTCGTAAGGTATCTGTTTGATAGCCCAACTATCTGGGTAGATGAAGTATCATCTATTACCCAGATTTGGGCTACTTATATCGGTATAGCTTTTGCATTGAAACACAAAGATATGATCGTTATAGATATAGCTTTTAAAGATCACAACTCCTTGATGAGAAAGATATTGGAAACTTTTTCGCTTCTTGTTATCATCTGTTTTAGCATCATAACTGTATATTATGGTTTTGAGATTTGGCTTGATTCTACTTTGAAAGGACATAGAACAGATACCTTTTTATCACTTCCAAAGTGGTTCACACAAGCTTCTATCTGGATCGGATTTTTGATACTATTTTTTCAGGCGGTAGCTGAGATAGTAAAAGTTTGGACAGTGGGAATAGAGCCAAATGAAGAGCTAGAAATGATAAGAGAGAGCGTCTGATGAGTGCTTTTGTTATACTCTTTATCCTCATAATCATACTCGTTTTAAGAGTTCCTGTTGCTTTTGCATTGGCTGGGCTAGGAGCTGCGCTTTTAGCATACTATCCGCTTCCTCTAAATGCGATTCCTCAACGGCTATATGGGACAATGGATAGTTTTGAACTGCTTGCTGTTCCTATGTTTTTGTTGATGTCAAATATCTTGCTTAAAGCAAAAGTGGGTAAAGATCTCTTTGAAGCGGTGCAGAGCTGGATCGGGCACTATCCTGGGGGTTTGGGAATTGCCACTATACTCTCATGCGGTATATTTTCTGCAGTTTCAGGCTCATCAGTAGCAACGGCAGCGACTATCGGAACAGTTGCGATTCCAGAGATGACAAAAAGAGGGTATCCTAGGCATTTTGTATATGGACTCTTAGCAGCTGGTGGAACTCTTGGGATTATGATCCCTCCTTCGATTCCACTTATCATCTATGGGGTGATTTCAGAGACTTCGATTCCAAAGCTCTTTTTAGCAGGAATCGGACCGGGACTCTTTTTGATATTTGTTTTTATCACTTATAGCGTGCTTTACTCAAAGATAAGTAAAAACTATCATCCGATAGAAAAAGTGAGCTGGAAGCAGAGATATAGTGCAACGCTTAGAGCTTTTCCAACCGTGCTGATAGCATCATCTGTTATAGGCTCTATCTATGCAGGGATCGCAACTCCATCTGAGAGTGCGGGAGTGGGGTTTGTTATCTCTATGATAGTTACTTTTTCTATGGGTAGGATGAACTTTTCTAAGCTAAAAGAGGCAGTTTATGACTCTGCTAAGACTACTATCATGATATTTATGATTATAGCTGGAGCCAAAGTCTTTTCGTATGCTATAACGCTTTATATGATCCCTCAACATGTTTCAGAACTCTTGATAGAAAACATAACAAATCCAACCCTGTTTATCTTTGCTATTGGCTTGGTTTTGTTGATTGTCGGTTTTTTCTTGGAGTCATTATCTATGCTTTTGATTATGGTGCCAGTCCTTTTTCCGGCGATTTTAGAAAAGGGGATTGACGGCATCTGGTTTGGTCTATTTTTCGTTATATTGATAGAGACTGCACTCATAACTCCGCCAGTGGGTATGAATCTTTTTATCATTCAAGCCATATCAAATGCTAAGATAACAGAGATAGTCAGGGGCGTTTGGCCATTTGTGTTGATAATGTTATCTACCGCTATGTTGCTTTGGTTTTGGCAGGATTTAGCTCTGTATATCCCTTATCATTTTTGAGTATTTTTCAAAAATTTCAGAGTTATTGTGCTTTTTTGCACCTTTTACTAAGATGTTGCACTTTTTGATTATCTCTTTTTTTACTGCGTCTTTATACTTGGAGTAAAGGAATTTTTCTAGCGAGTATATATGGTACCTGTCTATAGCAAAGATAGTGCTTGAGAGTTGAGGGTGTCCGGCGTATTTGGTGATAAGCCTCTCTTTGAGCAGTCCTATTTTATACTTTAGTGAAACTCTAAGCCACATATCAAAATCTTCACAAACTCGTAGCCCTTCATCAAAAAAGCCGATATCTTCAAATATGCTTTTGTGCATCATTACGGAACTTGCCGCAATCCTACATGTAGAGATATTTTGCAAGAAACACTCTCCACTTGGTTTCTTTAGTGATTTTGGATACTTTATCTCTTTACCTCTCCTTATCCACTTCTCTTCGCTATGAGAAAAGAGGATTTTTGGATTTTGCAGATGAAAATCTATCTGCTTTTTTATTTTATCTTTTTGCCACTCATCATCACTATCCAAAAAAGCTATCCACTCATTTTTAGCCTCTTTTATGCCAACATTTCTAGCATGCGAGACACCTTGGTTTTTGGTTTTTATGACTTTTATATTTTTGTATGTTGCTAAGATAATGTCTGTATTATCATTTGAGCCGTCATTTACAACTATAATTTCATCTACTTTATGGGTTTGAGTAAACACAGACTCTATAGCCCTCTGTATAAAATCTGCACGGTTATAAGTTGGAATGATGACTGAGAGTCTCAAATATGCTCGATATTATTTAGTTTTATATAGATTAAAGCGGTCATTATAGCATCGCTTAGAGCGTCATGCTTGCCAAAGATAGGCAGATCCAAATCTTTCATAATGGAGTCAAATCTCAAGTCAATTCTACCCTCCGGCTGAGATCTCCTCTTTTTTTTATGATAAATTTGTGAAACTTCTATCATTTTGTTTGGAAGTTTAATCCCTAAAAGTGGCTTTAGATATCTATTGATCATCTTTACATCAAATTCTAAGTAGTACCCCACTAAAGTACTGTTTTGTATAAAATTTAGAAATTTTTCTATTGCGATTTTTGCTTCTACGCCATTTTGTAAATCTATATTTCTTATGTAGTGGATTTTTATACTCTCTTCGTCTATCTCTCTAGTCGGTTTTAAGAAAAGTTCAAATTTTTCAGATGTTAAAATTGTATTGTCTCTAATTTTAACCGCACCTATAGATAGGATTTCATCCTTTTTTGGGTTTAATCCTGTGGTTTCAGTATCAAATACCACTATATCCTTGCTTGGAACAGGATCAAAGAGAGATAAAAATTTTTTATCTTTCAACCTTTTTTTGGCTCTATTCTTAAAAAACCTATCTAGCATTTAGCTAACCATATCTGTTTTGAAGTGGTGGGCTATGAATTTTTTAAATGAATTTACAATCTTAAAACTATCCTTCAAGAGGTCTAGTTCGAGTTTGTTCAGACTGCTTGTATCTACTATATCTTTTTTGCTTTTTTTATCACTATTTAACTCTCTTAATCTCTGTTTTAATCTAAGGTTTATAAGGGTATCAAACGATTCTATAAGTTCACTTGCAAATCTCTGTTCCAGTAAGCCCATCTTTACTAGCTCTTTTATTCTACTTACTGTATTTGTCTGTGTGATTTGACTTTCCAAAGCAAGACTTCTTATGCCTTGGACAATTGGAAAAATCCCTCCTTTTTTTACATCAATCTTGTTGTGTTTGGTCTTCAGATTTGAAAAAAGTCCTATAGGCGTCTCGAACAGAAGTGATGCTTTTGCAAAATTTGCCATAATGACATCTTTGCCTTTTATCTCTTTAAAAATTTCAAGTTTTAAATTTTCCAATAACTTTTTATCCCCTGCAACACAAATAGAGTCAAAAAATATCGCAAAATGCATATAATCATCTCCGCTAGGAGACTCCAACCATCTTTTTATCTCAGATAAAAAATCCTTTGCTCTTTTTCTCCAGTACGGGTTGGAGACCATTATACTGCCCTCGCATTTTGGAAAACCAAACTCTAAGAGAGTTTTGTTTAATTTTAACATATATGGCTCAAACTCTTTTTCATCTTCAAAATCATCAATTATCAGAGCATTGTCTTGATCAGTCTTTAAAATCTGCTCTTTCCTTCCCTCACTACCCATAACAATAAGAGCGGCTTTATCTGCTAGAGTTTTTGGTATAATCATCTCATATAGTCTCTCATATACTTTTTCATTTAATTCTGAGATTAGTTGCGAAATATACTCTACTTTTGTGCCTTTTGAGTGTAGTTTTTTGATGATATTTATAAAGTCCAAGCAAGCATATTTTAACTCTTCTATATTTTGAGCTTTTTTGATCTGTACAGATACTAGGTGTGAATGGTTTGCAAAGTAGCTTAAAAGATCCAGCTGCTCTAGTATGCCAAATACTTTTTTATCTCTCATGACTACAACTCTTTTTATGGAGTTTTTAGTCATAAGAAGTAGAGCATCAGATAAAAATTCACTATACTCAATAGTTATGATTGGATGTAATGCGATGGGACCTATGGGGTCAAATTTACTATAATCATTAAAAAGAACATACTTTCTTATAGTGCTATCAGTTACGATTCCATACTCATAGTTTGTACCATTTTTTACGATTATACACTTGTTTTTTGTCTTTACCATCTTTTTAAGAGAAGTCATTATGGGAGTGCCAGCATCAACTATGCAAGGAGAGTGGATGTATGTATCGAAAACTTTTGCAACCATAAAGCTAGATAGTTCGCTACTATAAGCTTTTTGTTTAGCTGATTGTATTTTGTCTGCTAAGTCCTGTATAAAAAAGTTTTTAAAATTACTATTTGCATCAAGTAGCTTTAAAAAGATTTTTTTATCTAATTCAAAACAGATAAGCTCCTCAAGAACGACAAATGAATCCTCTGTCTTGTTATAAATCAAAGAGTTTGTATCAAATATATTTGAATCCCCATATACTTTTATGAGTTCATTGCCACTATATTCGCCTACCTCGCCTTTGACTATTATGAAAAGTTTGTTTGGTAGTTGTTCGCTAGATATCAGAGTTTCATTTTTTTTATAGTAGGTTATATTTAGAGAGTTTATGATTTGCTCTAATTCATTTTGAGTTAACATTTCAAACGGATGGATGGATTTTATAAAAGATTCTTGGTTGTATAGGCTCATATGTTATACCTTTTTGCGAGATTTGGTTGGTACATGTATTGTACCAACCAAAATATTTTAATGAGCTGAAGCGCTTCCTGCTCCTCTTGGGATTCTGATTCTCTCTACCAACTCTTGTATATGTTTTGGAGGTGGTGGAGTTATTGAACTCACAACGATAGCTACTATAAAGTGAAGTATCATACCTATGGTACCTATGCCTGTTGGAGCTATACCCCATAGATAATCAGCCTTGTCTCCACCCATGAAAACAAAATATACTATATATCCAAATGTAAAGATGAGTCCTGCTAGCATACCAGCTATCGCCCCCTCTTTATTCATTTTTTTATAAAATATACCAAGTATTATGGCAGGAAAAAATGAAGCTGCAGCCAATCCAAATGCAAATGCAACAACTTGAGCCACAAATCCAGGAGGATTTATGCCTAAATATCCTGCTACTATGATCGCCACAATCGCAGCAAGACGGGCAGCCATGAGTTCAGCTTTTTCGCTTAGTTTTGATCTGCCTGTTTCTGGATCTTTCATAAGAACCTGACCTAAAAGATCGTGTGAAATTGCAGTTGAGATTGCTAATAGTAATCCAGCTGCAGTAGATAGTGCCGCAGCCAATCCTCCAGCAGCGATGATTGCTATAACCCAATTTGGAAGACCTGCGATTTCAGGATTTGCAAGAACAATGATATCTCTATCAAGATAGACTTCATTTTCAATTTTTCCACTGTTTCTCATCTCTTGTGATGTTTTGTTTACTTTTGGAGCTGGGTTTGATGTAAGTCTCTCTCCGTTTGCTCCAGTTTTTCCATCAAAATGTGGTTTGCCTTTTTTGCCCATGAAAGCTTTTCCTGCTGCTATCTGTATCTTTCCATCGCCATTTCTGTCATTCCAACCGATAAGACCTGAGTTCTCCCATGTTTTGAACCATGAGCCTCTGTTTATCGTACCATCACTGTTTTTAACCTCATTTTTTACAAATTTTGCATAATCTACATTTTGTAAATTTTTGATTAGGTTCAATCTTGCAAATGCTGCAACAGCAGGAATTTGAGTATATAAAATAGCTATAAAAACTAGGGCCCAACCAGCACTGATTCTAGCGCCTTTTACAGTAGGAGTTGTAAAAAATCTAACGATAACATGTGGAAGACCAGCAGTTCCTAGCATCAAAGCAGTTGTTAGCATAAATACATTCCAAGTACCCCCGTGACTTACTGTGTAAGCTGAAAAGCCAAGATCAGTCATGGAAGTGTCGAGTGCATGTAGCAGATATGTTCCACTATCTATCATTTTGACACCGTCATCAAATGCAAATGGTATCTTACCTCCTAGTCCAATCTGTGGCAAGAAAGTATCTGTAACTTGAAGTGAAAGAAAAATTGCAGGTACTGTAAAAGCAAAAATCATCACACAGTATTGGGCAACTTGAGTATATGTTATACCCTTCATTCCGCCTAGAACCGCATATATAAATACTATAAACATACCTATATATACACCCATATTTACATCTACCTGTAAAAATCGTGAAAATACGATTCCAACACCTCTCATCTGACCAGCAACATAAGTAAATGATATAAATATAACGCAAATTACGGCAACAGCTCTAGCAAAATCAGAGTAGTATCTATCACCTATAAAATCAGGAACTGTAAATTTTCCAAATTTTCTAAGATATGGCGCTAAAAGCATAGCCAAAAGTACATATCCACCAGTCCAACCCATGAGATATGCACCACCATCACTACCCTTTAGGGAAACAATTCCTGCCAAAGAGATAAATGAAGCCGCACTCATCCAGTCAGCTCCAGTTGCCATGCCGTTCAATACCGGATGGACACCACCACCTGCTATATAAAATTCCTTAGTTGAGCCGGCCTTTGCCCAAATGGCTATACCGATGTAAAGCGCAAATGAGAGACCGACAAATAGATAAATTAAGTTTTGTAATTCCATTTTGTTATCCTTTTTTATTCGTGTACATCGTATTTTTCTTCAATTCTTTCCATCATTTTTGCATATACAAAAATAAGAATTACAAATACATATATTGAGCCTTGTTGAGCAAACCAAAATCCTAGTTTGAAACCACCAAATGTTATGGAATTTAACTCATCTATAAAGATGATTCCGCATCCATAAGAGACTACAAACCAGATAACTAAAAGTTTTAATATAGTGGTAATATTCTCTTTCCAATAAGCCTGTGCAGCACTATTGTCCATCGCTTCTCCTTTGTAAAATATTGTAATTAAATTTTAGTTGATTAAAATAGCATTATCGTAGCAAGTAGTGAAATATGTAAAAATTATGTATATAAGTGTGTAGATTTGTAACTATGGAGAGTTGAGATGATAGATTTTTCTATCATCTCAAGATTTTTATATGCCTGCTTCTTCTCTTCTTTGAAGCAGTTCCCATTTTAGATCAACTGCTTTTTGCATTTCATCTATGATGTGTTGATTCTCTTTTTTAAATAAGTGTTTAAATCTACCCTGAACCCCGAGATAGTCTCTTACTGGAACTATATTTCTAGGTCTGTATGTGATAGTGAGTTTGTGTCCATTTTCTATCTCATAAAGTGGAAAAACCAGTGAATCAGTTCCCAAATCACTCACATCTATAGTGTCTTGTGATGGAAATTTCCACTCAGTTGTACAAGCACTCATGGCATTTATATAGACAGGTCCCTCGGTTGCGAGAGCTTTTTGATACTTTTTAACCATATCTTTCCATTTATTTGGAGCGACTTGAGCAACATAAGGAGCACCATGAGCTGCCATGATGGCAACCATATCTTTTTTGAATTTTTTATTTCCATAACTCACTCTTCCAGCAGGTGTAGTTGTAGTGCTTGAGCCTCTTGGAGTCGAACTACTTCTTTGTCCACCTGTATTTGCATAGACTTCATTGTCTAAACAGATATATGTAAAGTCATGACCCCTCTCAACAGCCCCACTTAAGAATTGAAATCCTATATCGTAAGTAGCACCATCTCCACCGAAAGCGACAAATTTGACCGGTTTATCTGGGTCTTTGAGTCTGCCTTTTCTTTTTAGGGTTTTATACATCGCTTCCGCTCCGCTTGCTGCTGTGGCAGCATTTTCAAACCCTATATGAATCCAAGAAGCATCCCATGAAGTATGAGGGTAAACCGCAGTACAAACCTCTAAACAGCCTGTTGCATTTGCTATGACTAGATTGTCATCAGTACAGTTTAAAAGCTCTCTTACTATGATGGAGTGCGCACATCCAGGACATAAAAGGTGAGCACCTTCAAATCTATCATTTGATGTTGAAAATTGTTTTAAATTTTTTATAATTTTACTCATTTAACTACTCCTAATTGAAAAAAGAGAGCTTAGGGCCTCTTAATCCACTAAATTGCTGCAATGGTGTTACCAGTTTGCCGGCATCTGCATTTTTCTTTGTGTCACTAAATATCTCTTTTAGCTCTTTTTGGGTCATATCTCTTCCGCCTAAACCATATATATAGTTGCTTATAACAGGTCTGTGCTCACTCTGATACATGCTAGCGCTTACTTCATTGTATAGCATTCCAAGTGTTCCACCAGGAGCACTTCGATCTAGTGTTGCTATAGCTTTGACGCCTTTTAAGGCACTTTGTACCTCTTCAAAAGGAAATGGTCTTATTACTCTAGTTGCTACAACTCCAGCTTTGATGCCTTCGCTTTCTCTTAAATCCTTAGCAGCTTGCACAGCACTCTCAACAGTGCTTCCAAGAGCTACTATCGCTACTTCTGCATCATCCATCATGTAGCTTTCGACACTTTTATAAGCTCTTTTTGTTAGTGTTTCAAACTCTTGAAAAACATCTTTTATGACTTTGGAAGAGTCCATCAAAGCTTTATGCTGTTTTGCTTTAAATTCAAAATGCCAATCCTCTTCAGTTTGCGCACCGTAAGTAACAGGTTTGCAAAAGTCAAGCATAGCATTTACCTCTTTGTACTCGCCTATGAAATTGTAAGCTACCTCATCTTGAAGTGGTTTTACATTTTGTGCTGTATGAGAAGTGATAAAGCCATCTTGATTTACCATAACAGGCAGTCTAACGCCCATATTTTCAGCGATTTTAAAACCCATAAGCATAAGGTCATAAGCCTCTTGCGCATTAAATGCGTCTATCATGATCCATCCAGCATCCCTTCCAAGATACATGTCAGAGTGATCACCATTTACATTTAGCGGAGATGCTAAAGCACGATTTACCAAACCTAAAACGATAGGTAGTCTCATGCCACTTGCTTGATACAGAACCTCTATCATCAAAGCAAAACCTTGAGAACTTGTAGCAGTTGCGACTCTTCCACCTGCTGCTGCTGCACCTACACATCCACTCATAGCTGCATGCTCACTTTCAACTAAGACAAATTCTCCATCTATATAGCCATCTGCTAAAAATTTAGCATATCCATGCACTGTCGGAGTTGATGGAGTTATCGGATATGCCGCTACTACATCTATTTGAGCTTGTCTCATAGCTTGGGCAAACGCCATATTGCCGTCCCAAACTTCTACCTCTTGCAATTCTAATTTTTCTGCCATTACTTTTCCTTCTTCTTTTTCTCAGGCCACTGAGATAGTACTGTGTCATTATCAACATTTTCGCTGAACATTATGAGTGATTTTGGATTTGTAGGGCAAACTTCTGCACAAATTCCACAACCTTTACAATGATCATAATCAATTCCAAGCATATTTTTATCTCTAGCGACTATCGCAGTATCAGGGCAAAATACCCAGCAATTTTGACAATCTATACAACTATCTTTACTAAAAACCGGTTTAAAAACTCTCCAATCAGCAACACTAGCTGTGTAGGAGTTTGTTTGAGCATAATTTCTATCTTCTTGTTTTAGGTCGACGATATCGCAGCTTGTATCTGCAAATGAAGGAACAACTGCCCCGACTTCAACCTGATCCCATCCTTTGTATTCCATCTTTTACCTTTCTATTTCACTTCATTGTATGCGCGGGTTATCGCAGTCATATTTGCATCTATAATTTTTTGTGGAAATTTGCTTAAAACTTTAAGCATCGCATTTTTAAAGTACTCTATGTCAAACATTCCAGATACCTTCATTAAAGCCCCAAGCATAGGAGTATTTGGTATAGCTCTGCCTATGGTTTCCATAGATATCTTCATGCAATCAACCGTATAGACCTCTTTACCTTGTAATTTTGGTACTAATTTAAGCAGTTCCTCTTTTGGAAGATGCGTGGTTATGATGTACTTTGTCTCCTCTTTCTCATGGGCTGTTATGTCAGCTGAGATGGCAAGAGCAGGATCTATCACAAGAACATAATCCGGAACCATATATTTTTCATGATTTATGATAGGTTTATCATCAATTCTATTGTAAGCTGTCATAGCAGCTCCTCGTTTTGCTGAACCATAAAATGCAAATGCCTGAACCTCTTTGCCAGTATTTGCAACCACATCGCCTAATCCTTTAGCACCAGTTACAGCACCTTGACCAGCTCGACTATGCCATCTAATCTCTAACATAAAATCTCCTTGAGGGTTATTTTGTCAAATAAGACAAAAATCATCTTATTTTATGCTAAGATAACTTAAAATAAGCTTTTAGCTTAAAAAAGTTTTTTCAATATGTAAAATTAGGTGTATAATTTTGTGTTATGATATCTGCTAAAGAGTTACTTAAAATTTTGTATCCTTTAGCATTTGGATGAACTTGATCTACTTTTAAGGAGTCATCATTCTCTATCTTTTCTAGTGAAGTATCATCTATCGGTATATTATATTTTTGAGCCAACTCATCATAAAAATCTGCCGTACTAAACCTAAGGTATTCGAGATAGGGAACGCCAACTAGGACGACAAATATCTTTTGCTTTTGTGCTATCTCTATCATTTTTGCAAGATTTGCTTTGATGGAGTCAAACTTTTTGCTTCTCATTAAGTCATTTCCACCCTCGCAAATGATCAAAATCTGAGGCTTATATCTTTTTAAGACGCCAGGAAGTCTCTCTAACCCTTGCTTGGTTAGTTCTCCACTTACTCCGGCATTTATGACTTCGCTTTGGAGTAAATCCGAGAGCAATGAGGGGTAGTTTTTACTACTATCTACCCCGTTTCCCAAAGTGATACTATCGCCAAAAGCTACTATTTTTGTATTTATCGGCAAAGATAGAGTGCCATCATAGCTATCTTCTTGATTGTTAAAATAGTTAAATGCAAAGATCACTATGAGGGCTAAAATCGCTAGTTTTAAAAAGCTCATAGATTCAAGTCGCCTCTGTATGCGGCTAAAAACAGCATCTCCAAATCTTTTGCATCAACACTTTTTGCATTTGTCGCAGTTGATGGGTCTTTGTATGCTAACTCTCCTATCTCTTTTGCTCTTTCGTTACTTATATCTGCCTCTTTCAATGTGTGAGGTATCTCCAAAAGTTCTCTTAAAGAGAGTATAAACTCTATAAAACTTTTAGTAGATGGGTTTTTGATATCTAAAAAATTACACAGTTTTACCATCTTTTCTTCAATCACATCTGCGTTTTGTTGTAGTGCATAAGGCAAAATGATAGAGTTTGCCAAACCGTGAGGAGTATTAAACAGACCTCCTAATTGATGAGCTATGGAGTGGACTGAGCCCAAGCCTTTTTGAAATGCAGTTGCTCCCATCATCGCAGCAACCAGCATGTAGGCTCTTGCATTTTCATTATGTGGTTCTTTATATGCTACTATGAGATTCTCTTTGATGAGTCTTATGGCTTCCATCGCGATTCCATCAGCCATAGGGTGAAATCCTGGAGCACAATATGCCTCGATGGCGTGAACAAGTGCATCTATGCCAGTCCATGCCGTTATTCGTTTTGGTAAGTTGTAAGTTAGAACTGGATCAAGTATGACGATAGAAGGTAGCATTTTTGGATGAAATATGATCTTTTTAGCGTGATTTATGCTGTCAGTTATAACCGTAGCTCTTCCAACTTCTGAGCCAGTTCCGGCGGTCGTTGGAATGGCTATGGTTTTTGCTATACCATTTTCATCTGCTTGGCTCCAATTATCTCCAACATCTTCAAAATCCCAAACACTAAGAGTTTGACCAGACATAAAAGCGATAGTTTTGCCAGCATCAAGTGCGCTTCCGCCTCCAAAAGCTATAACGCCGTCATTTCTGTTTTTTTTGTAAACCTCTACTCCATTTTGTACATTTTCGCCAGTTGGATTTGGTTGCACATCACTAAAAACAGTAAAGGGGATACCCTTGGCATTTAGTGCATCTAGCAAATCTTGCATGATCGGCAATTTTACCAAAGCATCATCTGTAACTATAAGTGGATTTTTGATATTTAGTTGAAGTAAAGCTTTGTCTATCTCTTGAATTCTCTCTTTTCCAAACCAAACCGTAGTAGGATAGTTCCAATTTGTAGTTTGTATCATGATCATATTTCCTTAAAATGAATTGATTTTAGTTTTGTGACATGATCAAATCCAAATGCAGAGAGAGTTACACCTCTGCCTGTCTCTTTGACTCCTGTCCATGCAAGGGCTGGATCAAGATAGTCACATCTGTTTAGATATACTGTTCCTGTCTCTATCTTTGTAGATAATTCTCTAGCTGCATTTATATCTTTTGACCAGATAGAAGCGGTCAGTCCATAGTCGCTGTCGTTCATGAGCTCCAGTGCCTCTTCGTCACTCGATACTTTCATGATACCTACTACAGGACCAAAACTCTCTTCATTCATCACTCTCATGGTGTGGTCAACCCCAACTAGAACGGTCGGAGCAAGATATGGTGTTCCCTCTTTGGAGTTTGGAAATAGTGATTCTTCTACCAAAGATACCGCACCTTTATCTAGTGCCTCTTTTATCTGCTCTCTGACAAAATTTGCAGCACCTGTTTTGACCATAGGTCCAAGTGTTGTGCTTTTCTCCAATGGATTTCCAAGTTTATACTCTTTTGTTATCTTTACAAATTTTTCGATAAACTCATCGTACACATCTTCGTGTACATATATCCTCTCTATTCCACAGCATGATTGTCCCGAGTTGAAAAAAGCACCATCTACAAGATTTTCGGCACTATAGTCTATATTTGCATCAGCTCTGACATACGCAGGGTCTTTGCCTCCAAGTTCTAGGCCACAAGGGATAAATTTATTTACGATTGCCTTTTGAACTTCATATCCACCCTTAACCGAGCCTGTAAAGTAAACTCCATCAACCCTAGAATCAGCCATAAATTTTGAAGCGTCACTATGTTGAAGATGAAGATATGAAAAAAGTCCACCAGGCAAACCAGCCTCATCAAAAGCCTCTTTATATCTGTGAGCTACCAATGGAGTTTGTGTGGAGTGCCTCAATATAACAGCATTTCCAGCTAAAAGGGCAGGAACTATGACATTTATGGATGTTAAAAATGGATAATTCCAAGGACTAAGCACTGCTACAATACCTAAAGGCTCCTTTAAAATATATCTTTCAAATCCACTCTTTTTTTCAGGATAAAAGGGCTTTAGAGAATCTTCTGCAATGCTAAGCATATACTCTGCCCTCTCTCTCAATCCTCGCATCTCCAAGACTCCATAAGAGACAGGTCTTCCCATCTGATACGCGAGCTCTACTGCTATATCTTCACTTTTGGCAACTATCGAGTCTATAAATTTTTGTATATACTCTACTCTTTTTTGCAATGGTTTGTTAGCCCACTCTTTTTGTGCTTTTTTAGCCATCTCTAGTGTGTTGTTTGTATCTTCTAGAGTGTTATACTCTAGCTCTTGATAAACAGTACCATCTATCGGTGTGATTGTTTTAAATTTCATCTATTTTCCTTCGTACTTTTAAATTATCTCAAAATATCTGCTTAACTGCCAGTCTGTTATCGCTTTTAACTGTTCACTCTCTTCCCACTCTCTTGTCATTGCGTAATGGTCAATAAAAACATCACCAAAAATCTCTCTAGCAATAGTTGATTTTTTCAATCTTCTAGCTGCATCTCCTAGTGTGCGTGGAAATGAAAACTCATCTTCTAGTTTTTGCTCATAGGCATTCCCATCTATCGGCTTAGTTGGTTCGATTCTATTTTTTATACCCCAGATTCCACTTCCAACAGCAGCGCTTAGTGCTATGTATGGGTTTATATCTGCTGCGGTTACTCTATACTCTACCCTTTGTGATTTTGCTTCTCCTGTTATGGCTCGTAAAGCACATGTTCGGTTATCTACTCCCCATGTAGCTTGCGTTGGAGCCCAAAAACCGGGAATCAATCTCGTGTATGAGTTGCAAGTTGGGGATATCATCGCTAGAAGTTCTGGCATCAGTTTTTGCTGCCCTCCTATAAACCAACGCATCTCATCTGAGATACTGTTTTTCTTGTTTTGATCATAAAATATAGATTTTCCATCACTATTTTGTGCCGATAAATGCAAGTGTCCCGATTGTCCAGGGTATTTGTTTGACCATTTTGCCATAAATGTTGCCATTAAGCCATTTTGTTGGGCCAAAACTTTAGTAAAAGTCTTGAAAAGAACAGCTTTATCTGCCGCTTTTAAGAGTTTATCATAATACAATGCCGCTTCTATGACACCGGGTCCTGTTTCAGTGTGAAGTCCCTCTATGGGCATATCCATCTCTTCACAAAGTTCAAGTAACTCTTCATAAAAGTTGGAATGAACACTGTTTCTAAGTAGTGAATACCCAAACATACCTGGCGTAAAAGTCTCTAGGTTTTTATAATCTTTTTCTCGTACACTTTTTGGACTTTCATTAAAAAGAAAAAATTCAAATTCAGCAGCTGCTGAAAAATTTATACCCATCTCTTTTGCTTCATCAATCATCTTTTTTAAAAGAGTTCTAGGGCAAACATCCTTATGCTTACCTCCCTTTTGAAAATCAACCAAAAAGAGGATAGTATCTTTTTCGAGTGGCAACTCTCTACATGTAGAGATATCTATATGCCCCAAAGCGTCAGGAAATGCGTCATTCCAGCCAGTTATAGACTCTTTTGCATATAGTTCATCTCTGCTATCCCAGCCAAATATAACATCACAAAAGCCAAGTCCGCTTTGAAGCACAGATTTGAATTTTTCTTTATTGATATACTTACCTCGTAAAATTCCATCTATGTCTGTAGTGGCAAGTTTGATCCGTTTTATGCCTCTTTTTTCTATCAAATCCAAAGCTTCTTGTGGTGTTGTTATATCCATAATTTCTCCAATAATTTTATCTTAATACATTTGTTAAAAAACCACTTTTTAGAGTGCGATATATGTCAAAATCACTATCTATGCTCGCTATTTTAGTGATTTTTTCTTTGTGCGCTATATATAAAAGTGTAGCGTCTGCCAGATCCATGGGTACATTTGTATATCTTTCCATCTGTGTGTAGATATGTTTTAATTCATTTTGCTCTATATTATAAATAAAAAGACCGCCGGTGTGAACCCATTTTAGAAAATCAATTTGTACTTGAAGATGAAAGTCTAACATATGCGAAACTTCAGTCAAAACTGCCCAGCTGCTTAGCAGTCTGCCGTTATAGTTCTTTAAAAACTCAAGCACAGACTTATGATATCTATCATTTTTGTCAAATAGAGCGATAAGCGGACCACTATCTATGAGTATCGTGTTTCGCATTGAGTTTCTCTTTTAGTTTTTGTTTATAAGTTGTGGATAAGTCATCTCTCCCACTTCCATACTTTCCAAAGAGAGTTTGACCAAGTTTGTAGGAGCTTTTATCTAGTTCTGTAGTTTTTGTTTTAAAATATAGTATCAGCGCTTCCTTAACAACATCAGTTTTGGTTTTTGCCAGTCCTTTTGTGACTCTAGTAAGCTCTCTTTCTAAATTTTCAGGTAGTCTTACGGCTAACATTATACCCACCTTTCCTAGTGTATAACAAAGTGTATAACAATTTTTCTTAAAGTTATGTTACAATTCCACCAAAAAAGAGAATTTGTGGTTAAAAAAGATATTGATTGGCTTGGGGTTGGAGCATTGGTTGTTGCTATGATGGTTTGGGCTAGTTCGTTTGTGGCTTTGAAGTCAGCTATCGGTCCGCTAGGTCCGATGAGTGTGATATTTGGCAGGATGCTGTTTGCTAGTCTTTGTTTCGTCTATTTTATCAAACAATTTACAAAACTAAGTTTTACTAAAAAAGATTTAAAATACATAGCCGTTATGACGCTTTTTGAGCCTTGCATGTACTTCATATTTGAAGCCAAGGCACTCCAAAATACCTCTGCCGCACAAGCTGGAATCATCACTTCTATGATGCCTTTAATCACAGCTGTTGGTGCGGGATTTATACTAAAAGAGGTGATAACAAAAAGAGTGATACTCGGCGCTGTTCTAGCCGTCATGGGAGCTATTTGGTTGAGTCTTAGCGCTAGCAGTGATGCAAATGCTATAAACCCGCTTCTTGGCAATACGCTAGAGTTTTTGGCGATGATTTGCGGTGCGGGATATGCCATATCTGCTAGACATTTGAGTGCTAAATTTTCACCTCTGTTCTTGACTGCTATCCAAGCTTTTGTGGGAGCGATTTTCTTTTTGCCTTTTGCGATTTATGAGTACAATACGATGGAGATGCACATAACTCAAAGTGCATTTTTATGGACTCTGTATCTTGGAGTGGTTGTAACGCTAGGTGGATATGGGATGTTCAATTTTGCACTTGGTCGCATCGAAGCGAGCAAAGCATCTGTGTTTATAAATCTGATACCGATTTTTGCGGTCATCGCAGCATATATTCTTTTAGGAGAGAGGCTAAAATTTGTTCAATTTCTAGCCTCAGGCGTGATACTGACAGGTCTTTTTATATCTCAAGCACCAATCCACAGGCTAAGACAACTCTATAGTTTTCTAAGAAAATAGTTGTTTCCTGCCATTAATGATATTTGAGCATATTGTAAAAAGATTTTTGATTTTATATCCTCTTTTTTTGCTTTTGTTTTTGCAAGTTCAGCTATGGCTCTACTTAGTTCATCTCCACTTGCTAGGGAGTTTTCAAACCTTCCGCTTGTCAGTTTATAGTAACTTTCGCTAGCTTCGACTTGTTTGTTTGCTGCTTTTAGTTGAGATTTTAGTGATTTTAGTCTTGAGAGTGCATTTTTTATGTTTTTGATTACGCCTCTTTGGTAGTCGGCAAAGTAGAGTTTTCTAGCTATTTTTTTCGCTAATGCTGCTTGTCTTTCGCCACTTTTTTCTCCTCCATCAAAAATGTTATAATTTAGCGTTGCTCCTATGTAGCTTTGGTCTGCATTTGAAAATCCATTCCCATCTAGGCTTAAGTCATCTCCTTGCCTTTTTATAGCTCCAAAAATGGCGATATTTGGGTAGTATTTGCTTTTTGCCAACGCTATATCTTTGCTGTCAATTTTGAGTTGTGTTTTTATCGCTTTTATATCTGCTCTTTGACTAAGCGCCGTGGGTATCAAATCTTTTTTAGAAACAGTAAAGTTTGGCAATTTTTTCACATCTACTTTCATATTGGTTATATATAAAATATCATTTATTAAAGAGTTTTTTTGCTCTTTGTATGATGTTATAGATGAGATGATTTCGTATTTTTGTGCTTCGATTTTATATAAGTTCGATATATTTATAAAACCATTGTCATAGAGTCCTTTTGCTTTTTTGTATGATTTTTCTATCGCTGTTTTTGCTTCGTTGCTTGCTTTTATGGCTTGATTTAGTGAGTAAATTCCACTATATAGTGAAGCGATTTTTAGGTATAACTCTCTTTTTAACTCTTTTGTTTCAAGTCTGTTTTTTATGAGTTTTAGTTTAGCGATTTGGATAGAGTTGGTTATGGCATATCCTGTAAAAAGCGGATATGTTACAGCGATACTTGCATCTAGATTTGTTCTGGTTCCAACAGGAAGAGGATGATTTAGTCCAGGTATATGTAGAGTTGTAGTCGGAGTATCATACAGCCTAACTGCTTTTAGATGAAAATCAACAGATGGATAATTTTTTGCCTTTTTTGCGCTTAAAAGTTTTTTTAGGGCTTTGCTCTGTTCTTGTTTTGATTTTACAAGCAGATTGTTATCGACACTCTTAATCAAATCACTAAAATTTGCCGAATACAAAAACAGAGGTAACAATAAAAATATATATTTTTTCAATTTTTTTCCTTTAAAGGTTTAAATTTTACAAACAAAAGAGCAGTAAAAACAGAGCCGATAGCTCCCCAGATAGCTGCACTTGAAAAGACTGACGAGAAGCCATAGTTGTAGCTCATAAATGTCTCATATCTTCCAAAAGAGGCATATGCCAAATCTTTTGATATGCCTAAAAAGTTTTGAAAGTTTTGGATGTATTGCATCACAAAAGCACTGTTTTGCAGTTCATTCATATGCAAAAAGTTGATATTTTTAAAATACTCCATATTGTTTGTCGCAAGTGCGGTTCCAAAACTTCCACCGACAAATCTCACATAATCCATAAGAACGATAGCCAACTCTCCCTTCTCTTTTGGAACATTTTGCAAAAGCAAAACTGTAACAGGAGCAAAAAATAGTCCCATACCGATTCCAAAAGGGATAGTAAGAAGTTGAGCTTGTACCAATGGTGTGTAGTAGTTGAGCGTAGGAAGTATAAAAAATGATGTCAAAACATAAACAATCGTAGCCATCGCTACCACGGTTTTTGCACCTAGCTTGTCTGAGAGCATACCGGCGATTGGCGAAAAGACTCCAATGAAAACAGCAAATACAAAGACTGATATACCAGCGTCCAAAGTAGGTAACATCTTTATATGTTCATAGTAAACCGGGAGCAGGTAGAAGTATTGGTACATCCCAAAGCCTAGGATAAAAAAGTAGATTAAGATACCATTTGTAAAAGTTGGATTTTTGAAAAGCGAAAAGTCTATGAGCGTGTGTTTGGAGTACATTTCGCTTAGTATGTATATGAGGTAACCTATGATTGAGATAAAAAAGAGTGCTCCGATGAGTGAGTCGTTCATCCAGCCTCGCTGCTGACCTTTTGAGAGCATTATGAGGATGGAAATAGTACCAACTGCTATCCAAAAGAAGCTGAAAAAGTTGAAATTTATCTTTTTGAGATTTAACTCTTTTGGTAAAAACATCAACCCTGCCGTGGTAAGAAGAAGTCCGACTGGAACATTGATGAAAAAAACCATCCTCCAGCTATAATACTCTGTCAAATACCCTCCGATAGTAGGTCCAAGAGCTGGTGCGAAACTAACACCTAGTCCATAGATACCCATAGCAAAACCCTGCTTTTTTGGCGGAAAATATGAAAAGATCATTATGTGGCTTGTGACCATGATAAGTGCTTCGCCAACACCTTGAAAAATCCTCGCAAAGATGATAAAAGTAAGGCTATCTGACATCCCGCACATAAGTGAAAAGAGTGTAAATAGTGCAACTCCAGAGATGAAGATGTATTTTGCTCCAAATCTTTTGATGAGGTACTCTGTGATCAAAAGTGCGATGGCAGCGGCAATCATATAGCTAGTGATAATCCACTGAACCCCATACATATCGCTTGAGAGTGGACCCGTGAGTTTTGGTACAATCACATCAACCACAGTGGTATCTAGTATCGCCATGAAAGCTCCCGTCATGACAATGATACTAAAGATGACACGCTCTTTGGTGGTGATATCCCAACTCTGTTTTTGCATCTATTTTGATCTTTTTATAGCTATATTTGCACTCATACCGATAAGTAGATCTTTGGTCTTTTCAAGTTTGATTCTTATAGTAAACCTCTGGTCAAGTTTTGTAAATTCACCACTTGCGATATCTCTTGGGATGAGCGAAAATGTTGAAGCAGAAGTTGGCAGTATGCTTTGGACTTCGCCTTTAAATTCTCTGTTATTTAGTGCATCTATCTTGACACTTACACTATCTCCTACTTTAACGCCTTTTAACTTTTTCTCAGATAAAAGCACCTCTACATGTAGAGCTTTTGGATCGACTATTGAGTATATAGGGTAGCCTGCTCTGACTACACTATTCGCATTTATAAACTTTTTGGCAATTCGCCCGCTAAATGGTGCTTTTAGTGTGCAGTAGCCAATCTTATTATCTACCTCTTGAAGTTGATTTTGCATTGATTTTATCTTTAGTTCAAGTGATTCTATACTCTTTTGTATCTCTTTTGTTTGTTGTTTTTTTATAGTTGAGAGAGTGAGTGCATTTTGGACATTTTTTAAGTTCAATGTTGCCGCAGTTTGATCTTTTTTGGCAGATAGTATCATATCTCTTAGTGAATTTGCCGCAGTCGATACTTTTTCATAACTATTTTTAGATATAAGCTTCTGTTTTAGCATCTTCTTATATCTTTTTTTATCTAGTTCTAGTTTTTTTAGTTTAGTTCTGTTTGCTTTTATAGAGAGTCTTATAGCTGCGATTTTTTGCTTGTATGAGTCGATATTGTTTTTTGCTATCTTTTCATTTATATCAAGTTCGCTGCCTACTCTTTTTAGTTTTTCCTCAAGCGCCTCTTTGCTTTTTATAGTCGCTTTTATGGCATTTGAGATTTGCTCTTTGGCATTTAAAAAGTCCGTAGCATCGATTTTTGCTACAACTTCACCCTTTTTTACGCTATCACCTTCATTTTTAGCGGTCTTGATTATCTTGCCACTAACCTTAAAACTAAGCATAGTTATAGAGTCACTCTTAACAAAAGCAGCGTCACTGACAGCATTGGCTGATCTATACTTTAGATATACAAATGCCTCATAGCCAAAAAACAGTATCAATAAAACGATAAAAATAGTTCCAATTTTTTTCATAAAAGCTCCAAAAAATTTACTAGATTTCTTATATAACCCCTTGCATTCTCAGTAACTCATAGATATGTCTGAGCGAGGCAGTTTATCTCTTGCGTAGCCAAAGCTACGGATGAGATGAACTAACGAAGCCTCAGGCTTATCTATGAGTTACCCGTAGGGAGAAACTAGAAGTAGCAATCTTGCACAAAACTTTTCATCGCCATAGCTTTGGCTATGACTCAAAAAAAGGTTTTGCACAATCTTACCACTTCTAGTTTCTCTGAGGCTACAAGGGGTTATGTAAGAAATCTAAATGTGAATTATATTCACTTTTTTATAAACTTATTCTTAATTAAGTATATTTCTTTTATAATTAGCAAAAATATAAAGTATTTGGTGGATAATATGAAACAAAAAATTGCATCAAAAGTGAAAGATTTGAAAAAAGAGTTGATTTTGCAGGAAGCTAGTTCTTATTTTGAAGAGATTGGTTTTGAAAATATCAAGATGAGCGATTTGGCAAAAAAATGCGATATATCGGTGGGGCAGTTATATAAACTTTTTAGCTCTAAAGAAAATATCTATTATGAATATGTAAGTTTTCAGATAAGGCTATTTTTCGATAAACTGCAAAAAGAGTGTCTACATGTAGAGTCTCCTGAAGATAGACTTCTTGTCTATCTAAATATGAAATTTTCTACATTTAAAAGCAAAAGAAAGGTTTTTGAATCTCCTGTTATGGGGGACCCGCTCTTTTTTTCCAAGATGAATACAAAACAGGAAAAATTAGCCAAGCCGATATATGAATTTTTGAAACTTGAGTTTGAGAGATTGGCAAACAAACACGGTGTCTCAAAAGAGTTAGATTTTTTGCAAGTAGCATATGTTTTCAACTCATTTTCTATGGGCTATATCGAGCACTGGCTAAACACGCAAGGCGAACTTGACATAGATGTCAAGGATGTTTTGGATAGATTTATAAGTGGTTTTATATATGAATAATGTTATACATATATCTAAGAAAAGTATTTTAATGATTTTAACAACGGAGTATCACGCGTGAATATTTTAATAGTAGAAGATGATATAAACATAGCTCAATATTTAAGTAATGGTTTGGTTGAAGAGTCTTTTATTGTTGATGTGGCAAATGATGGGGCTGAGGGTCTTGCAAAAATTAGGCAAAATGTTTATGACATAATCATTATGGATTGGATGCTTCCTGTATTAAGTGGTACTGAACTTTGTGTAATTGCAAGAAAAAATAGCGTCAATACTCCTATCTTGATGCTTAGTGCAAAAAGCGATATTCGAGATAGAGTAGAGGGTTTAAATTGTGGAGCAGATGATTATTTGCCTAAACCTTTCTCGTTTGATGAGCTGTTAGCAAGGATACATGCTTTAGTTAGGCGAAGAAAATTACAGCATGATTCTATTTTAAAAGTTTCCGATTTAGCTTTTAATGTTTCGAGCAGAAAAGTTCAAAGAGGCGAAAAAGAGATAAGATTAACCACTAAAGAGTATGAACTTTTAGAGATTTTGATGAAAAATCATGGGCATGTGGTGAGCATAAAAAAAATTACTACACATTTGTGGCAGGACGAAACTATTTCTGAGAGTATTATAAAAGTTTTAGTACATCACTTAAGAAGTAAAATTGATAAAAACCAATCTAAAAAATTGATAAAAACTATTAGAAAAATCGGATATAAAATAGATGATATTTAATAAAATCAAAAGTATAAAATTTAAAATCTTTTTTGCTTATAGTGCCATATCTATCATAGGTGTTTTTTTCTTTAATGCCGTATTGTATTACTCAGCAAAGCAAGATTATCGAGAGGATACTATAAAAGCTTTAAAAAGTATATCTAGAGATGTTATAGTAGATGACATAGAAGGCAAAAATTTAAAAAATAGTATGAAATTTGCTTCACATAAGTATAAATTTAGCATAGACAATGTTTATATTCAAGCTAGGTACAAAGACAAAATTGTACTGAAATCAGCAAATATGAAAAATTTTGAATTTCCAAGATATAAATTTTCACAGCAAAGCACTATTGTAGAGGCAAAGTTTGAAAATGTATCGAAGTATGATTTTATAATATACTCCACTAAAGTTTTTAGAAAAAGAGATTATGTTTTACAAATTGGAACAACAACTAGAGCCGAAAAAATTGAACTTAATGAAATTATAGAGAAAATGTTAATGGGGGACCCTTTAATTATCTTTATAATACTTGTTATTTTATATAAAATGCTTCAAGATATCATAAAGCCCATGAATACAATAATAGAGACAGCAGAACACATCTCCATCACGGATTTGGATAAAAGGATACCATATACTGATAATGGCGATGAGTTTGCACAATTAGCTAAAACATTCAACAAAATGCTCTCACGCCTGCAGACATCTTTCGCACAAATAAAAAGATTTAGTGCAGATGCATCACATCAGCTGAAAACACCACTTACATCCATGCGTATTCAAACAGATATAGCTTTGAAGACAGATAGAAAGAATGAAGAGTATAAAGTCGTACTAAAATCTGTAAATGACGAGATCATATATCTACAAAATATGATAAATAATCTATTTATGCTAGCTCAAATGGATGATGAAATAATAAAGCAAAATTTTAAGCAGATAGATTTGGATATAGTCTTAATGAATGCAGTAGAGGAGTTTGTTTTAGTGGCAAATAAAAAAGGTGTATCTTTGGATATAAAAGAGATAGAGCATACTGTGATCAACGCGGAAGACACTCTCATATCAATTCTCTGCTCAAACCTTATAGATAATGCTATAAAATATACACCACTTAGTAAGAACATATCGATAGAATTAAAAGATAGTAAAATAACCATAGAAGATGAAGGTATAGGGATAGAAGAAAAAAATCTACAGGCTATTTTTGATAGATTTTTTAGAGAAGACTCTAATAAGCTCAAGAGTGTCAAGGGTTTTGGTCTTGGTTTATCTATGGTTAAAATGATTGCAGATATCCATGGTGCAACTATCAATATAGAAAGTAAAATTGGAATTGGAACTAAAATAGAAATTCAATTTACTACTTAAAAAATTACTTAACAGCCACTTTAAACATATTTTTATCTACTTTTTAAAGACATATTTATGACATATATTTATACTTTTTAACAAATTATTAATATTTGATTAAGGTTATTGCCTACCAAACTTCTTTTAAAACTATTTCTTAGAGGATAAATCCTTCTTAAGACATCAAAATATGTTAATAAAAAATAACTTAAATTTGATCCTATCCTCAAACAATCTCATTATAATTATCTTGTTTACTTTTTATTTAAATCGATTTGTTTTTTATTTAAAAAGCAGACAAAAAAGTACAGAAAATTGAACTAAATTTAAGTTTTATTTTTTGTACTTTAAAATAATTTTAGGAGGACGAAATGTTTCGTTTTTTACTTGTGTCGTTATCAATGTTGCTAGGTTTAGTTACTAGCTCGTATGCAATTCCTGCATTTGCTAGACAAGTGGGAGTTTCTTGTAGTGCATGTCACTCTGCAAATGGTTATCCTGCCTTAACAACCTCCATTCCCGCAAAATCATACCTATAACCCATAAAATTTCCTAAAACACGTACTTCAAAGCTAAAAACCAAGGTAAAATTAACCCAAACATAGGTATAATTATACCTATCAAGGAGTAAAAAA
>Ga0256840_1000375_pt1 | contig 46054 bp, 44 predicted proteins | sample 355202metaG_FD_185969 | JGI IMG/M metagenome (GOLD analysis project Ga0256840, IMG submission 185969) | Hydrothermal vent microbial communities from Mid Atlantic Ridge, Atlantic Ocean - 355-202 | ecosystem: Environmental > Aquatic > Marine > Hydrothermal vents | place: Atlantic Ocean: Mid...
TCCTCCATTCCTCAGGTGGAACAAAACCAAGCCAAGACTATTGTTTGCTATACTATTCAAAATATAACTAAGGTCAAAACATGAAACACCTACTCATAAGCCCCTCCTCGTTCCCATCCGTCCTCGGTGGGAATGCATATGAGAATACAAAATCACCAAAACTTCTCTACCTCTATTAAACCTACAATTCCCTCATAGTCCCTAGCAGAACTATATCTCCAGTGTATGGCACTATCAACATACCCACGCTTGACAGGATTTTCATGGATATACTCTATTTTATTTATCATCATGGCATCTGTTTGTATAAGTTTTGGCTGATAACCTTCTTGCCATAGCTGATAGGTTTTGTCTGTTTTATGTGCTTTTTTATAAAACTGGAACTGCTTGAGTAGTGTTTGAGCATTCTCTTTTTGTAAAAGTTTGAGTAATGCTTTAGCAGTAAAAGATTTAAAATGTCTCATGCTCTTGCCTATATCATCACTTTGAGCGATAAGATGAAGATGGTTTTCGAGTATAACATAGGCATAAAGTTTTAAATTCTCTTCTTTTTGTAGATGTTTTAAGCTATCAATTATTATCTGTACACTCTCTTTTCTTGTAAATATTGGTAGCCAATTGAGTATGGTACAAGTTATAAAATGTGGATGTGTTGGTTCGTATATTTTATATCTACTTCTTCCCATTGGGTAGTATAGCTTTTTTAGGGTTAAGAGACTGTCTTGTTACTATTACTCTCGTATGCGTTCCCACCGAGGACGGATGGGAACGAGGGAGGTGGTGTAGATTATTTTTACTCCTTTTATTTCTTTTGGTTATAATTTTACTCTTATGAGGAGTATGTGTGACATTTAATGCGATAAAACAAGCGATATACGGATTGTATCTGACCAATAGTTTTGGCTTTAGGCTTAAGAAGACAGATGAACCTATGGAAAAAAAGAGACTACGTCATGCCTACTCAGCAGCACAACTCAAAACACTTAACATCACAGTCAAAATAGAAAATGAAGAGAAACTCCCAAAAGAGGGACAATACCTTGTCCTTATAAATCACAGAAGCATCATAGACCCTCCCATAGTTGAAGTGGCACTGGAAGATACTACTATATTTGGCCCGTGGATTTCAAAAAAAGAGTTGTACAACTCCTTTTTCTTTGGACTTTTTGTGCGTAATGCAGGGTCTATTTTATTGGACAGAGAAAAGAGTCAAATGTCTGGTTTTTTTGGAGATATAAAAGAAGCAGTGAAACGTGGGGAGTCTATCTTTATTTTCCCAGAGGGTACTAGAAATAAAAGTGATAAACCTGTCACACCTTTTAAAGAAGGAGCTCGTATTATTGCACTAAAAAATCGTTTACCTATTTTACCTTTGTATATTAAAACCAATGCCAATGAAGTATTGTCTAAGGCATTGGATGAGAAACACTTAAAACAAGAAGTAACTATAGTTGTGGGAGATTTGATTGACTATAAAGAGAGAACAAGTCTTGAAATACTTTATCGAAAATGTTTTGATTTGGAGCTATAATTGATTGTAGAGGTGTAAAGTTTAGATACTTCATAGAGTATATTTCACTTCAATGTATTGATAGGATTTTAAGGTTTTTTTCGCATTGAATTTAAGATGGCTTGATGTTTTTTAATCCTACTTTCTTCTTCCATTTTCTTAGCCCATCGCATAATGAGTAAAAGTATGGTAGTTGCAAAAGAGACGGCAAGTGCAATAAAAAAACCACTAAGAACACCTAATCTTAAAGATTTTGTCAAGTTGTAGTCATTATTGAAATATATAATAGAAGCTATAATAAAAAGTATATTTAAAGGTATGAGTAAGCCAAAATATAGGCGAAAAAAAGTTTTTATAAACACAGTATCTTCCTTAAATAAAAATCTCATCCAAAATGGTATTAATATAAGCATTTGCTTTAAAAGTGATGAGGTCTTCGGGTTGTTCTCCTGTACCTATGTAAAAAATAGGCATTTTTAACTCATTTGCTATACTAAATACAGAACCACCTTTGGCAGTCCCATCAAGTTTCGTAATGATTATACCATCTATTCCAATCATTTCATTAAAAGCCTTAGCTTGATTCACAGAAGAACTTCCTTGTGTTCCATCTAAAACAAGCATTTTACGGTGGGGAGCACCTACTTTTGCTTTATTCGCAATACGTATCATCTTTTTAAGTTCTTCGCTGAGATTGACTTGGGTATGTAATCGTCCTGCAGTGTCAATAATGACATGGTCATAACCTTTGGCTACGGCAGACTCAATAGTATCATAGACCACGGCAGAAGGATCATGTCCTTGTTGGGTAGAGACAATAGGTAGATGTAACTTATCTGCCCAGCGGGTAAGCTGCGCGATAGCGGCAGCTCTAAAGGTGTCACCTGCACCTAAGATAACTTTTTTGCCTTCTTGCTGGTAACGGTAAGCAAGTTTGGCAATAGTAGTTGTTTTACCTGCACCATTGACGCCAATAATCATCTCTACAAAAGGAGTCTCTTTAGAGTTTTTAAAGTCTACATCATATTGAAAGATAGAGATGAGTGAGTTAAATGCTTGTATTCGGTTAATAGTCTTAGGGAGCGATGCGAGTAGCTTTTCAACAAGTTCGTAGTTTACATCGGCTTCAAGTAAGATATCTTCAAACTCATCCTTGGGAATATTTTTACGTTTTTTAGGCACCACATCTTTTATGGCATCATTGGTTTTACCTAATACTTTTTTAAATAGATTGAACATTCGTAAGACCTTATATTTTATTCATTTATTTTAGCGTGTTTCTTTTAATACTTTGAGTGCTTCATTAATATCGTATTCTATCATTTCAACTGGAACACACCCCTCATAGTGCGTAAAGTATTTGCCTTCTACGTACATGACAGTAAAGGGAATAGAAAAGTTTCTAGATAGTTTTAATGTTTTTGCAACGAGACTTGCAAAATCATTGTTGTGTGTGCTTGTTGAAACAAAGTATCGTACTTCATTTTGTGCAAGAAAAGACTTTAACGCGTTTTCATTTATATCATCATGTACAAGCACAGCAGCTAGAAATACATCTTTTTGGTATTTTATATATAAATCATTCATATACGGTATGTCATGTACACAAGGGGGACACCATGTAGCAAAGAAGGTAATAAGTTTAATGGCTTTATAATTTTCTTTGAATGTGACTTTCTGATTTGAAACATTAACGGTATAGTGGGTATTTTTCATATTTTTAAGTGTAAAAGTATCGTTGAGAGACACAGGCTCATGAGATGATATAGCTTCTTTTTTGCCTATCTTGAAGCGCATATTATTACTTGTGTCAGATGTTTTTGATCCAAAAAATTCTGTGGTATTCTCTACAGGTATGGCATTTGCATTTGTTTTTTTATCTTCACAGCCTGTGAAAATAAGGATAAGTAGCGTAAGTAATAAGAGATTTATTTTACGCACAGTGAACCTTTTAGATATAATTAGAACGCGATTATAGCTAAAGAGCATTAAAAAAATGGATGAAGATGATAAAAGAAGAATTTAGAAGTCATTGTTTAAAACAATTAAAAAAAGCTTCACTGCATCAAGCATATAAGAAAGATAAAAAAGTTTTACAGTATTTACATAAATATATTTTACAAAGTGGTGCTAAAAATATTATGCTTTATGTGCCACTTGACATAGAGGTTAATCTTTTCCCTCTGATAGTACAATTACGTAAGCAGAAGAAAAACCTCTATGTGCCATTTATGGAAGGTGCAAGTTTTAGGTTGGTAAAATATAGATTACCATTGCGTAGAAAACGTTTTGGTATCAAAGAACCATTGGACTCAAAACAATATAGAAAAAAAAAGATAGACATCGCCATTGTACCTATAGTTGGAATAGATGTAACACATAGACGTGTTGGATTTGGTAAGGGTATGTATGATCGATTTTTTGAAAAGAACAAAAAAAATATAAAACAAGTCGTTTTTGTAGCGCGTGAATTGTGTTACGCAAAAGAGATTGTAACTGACCATTATGATGTAAAAGCAGACATAATATTCACGCCCTAGACGTGAAGGATAAATAATGTTAGGAATAGTTGGGACCTCTAGTATGTTAGGAGGTGTAGCGATAGGCTCAGCCATCAGTTATGTATGGTTAAAACGAAGTGCAAAGGGTAAGTTTGTTCATCTTGAGTTGGAGGCAAAAGCAAAAGCAAAAGCGATGCAAAATGAAGCAGAATTACTGCTAAAAGCTGCCAATATTAAGATAAAAGAAAATGAAATACAGCAAGAGTCTGATTTCCAAAAGCGTGTTGCCAAAGTAGAAGAGCGCAATCGTGAACTTATCTTAAAAACTAAAGAGTTTTTTCAAAAAGAAGAGGCATTAAAACTTTTGGAGAATAAGGTTTTAGAAAAAGAAAATACATTAGTTCTATTGGAAGATAGAAAGCAAAAAACCATTGATGATGTGGTTTATATGATGGAAAATGTTGCTTCACTTACACGAGAAGAAGCCAAAGCATTCATTTTAGAAAAAGTAGAAGAACAGAGCCGTGCAGAAGTGGCTGCTATTGTGAGAAAATATGAGCAAGAAGCAAAGAACGAAGGTGAGAAGAAAGCCAACTATATTTTGGCACAGGCTACCACGCGTTATGCAGGAGACTTTGCAGGTGAGCGTCTCATCAACCTTATTACCCTACCAAGCGATGAACACAAGGGGCGTATTATTGGTAAAGAGGGTAGAAACATTAAGTCACTTGAAATGCTTTTAGGTGTGGACATTGTAGTAGATGAAACACCAGGTGTGATTCTTGTGAGTTCATTTAATCTTTACAGACGAGCCATAGCCACAAGAGTCATAGAGATACTTGTGGAAGATGGACGCATACACCCCGGGCGCATAGAAGAGGTACATGAAAAAGTAGAAAAAGAGTTTGAAGACAAAACCTATGAAGAGGGTGAAAACATCTTGATTGACTTAGGACTGTTTCCTATGGCAGAAGAGTTAGTAAGGTTGATTGGACGTATGAAATATCGTGCAAGTTATGGACAAAATGCTTTGGCACACACACTTGAAGTTGCCAAACTTGCACGTGTAATGGCAGCAGAGATGGGCGGAGATGAAAAACTGGCTTTACGTGCAGGACTCTTACACGATATAGGCAAGGCACTCACACAAGATTTGGGTGGTTCACATGTTGATATAGGTGTAGATGTTTGTCGTAGACATGGAGAACACCCCTCTGTCATTAATGCGATACTTGCACACCATGGACATGAAGAACCTGATTCAGTAGAATCTGCAGCTGTTTGCGCTGCAGACAAACTCTCTGCCGCCAGACCAGGGGCAAGAAGAGAAGTCTTAGAAAGTTTCACGAAACGTGTTAAGGAAGTAGAAGCTATAGCTACAGCAAAAGAATATGTGATTAAAGCCTATGCCATCAATGCAGGACGAGAGATACGGGTGATGGTCAATGCCCAAAAAATGTCAGACAATGAAGCGGTACTACTTTCAAAAGAGATAGCTAAAGAGATACAAGAAAAAGTACAATATCCTGGTGAGATAAGAGTAAATGTTATACGAGAGCTTAGGGCGACTTCTTTTGCTAAATAGTGTCTAGGCTAAGTAAAAGAAAAAATAGTTATAATTTTCGAGATTAAAAATTGTTAGCTTAATTATAAAAGGATAAATAAATGATAAAAAAAATATTGGTAGCCCTCGCATTTATAGGGCTTAGTACTCAAGTACATGCAGAAGAGAAAGCACCCATTGTTGTAGTGTTAGAAACAACTGTAGGAGACATAGAGTTAAAACTCTACCCAAAAGTAGCACCACTGGCTGTGGAGAACTTTGTGACACACGTCAAAAATGGCTACTATAACGGGCTTATTTTTCATAGAGTGATTAAAGGGTTTATGATCCAAGGTGGAGACCCGACAGGTACGGGTAGAGGTGGAGAGTCTATCTGGCATAAAGATTTTAAAGATGAGTTCGCACCTAATGTGGTCTTTGACAAACCATTTTTACTTGCTATGGCAAACAGAGGCCCTACAACAAATGGAAGCCAGTTTTTCATCACCCTTGCACCTACAGGATGGCTCAATGGTAAACATACTATCTTTGGAGAAGTCGTTAAAGGACAAGATGTTGTGAGAAAAATAGAAAATGTAGATGTTTCTCGTGGAGCGAATAAACCTTTGTTTGACCAAAAAATCAAGAGAGCGTATATAAAAAAATAGATGGATTTAGACAAACTTAGAGAAGAACGTAAAAAGTGGCTTACTTGGAAGAACATCATCCCTTACCAAGAAGCGATAAAGAATTTACCTCAATATGATAATGTTGAGGTCACTTTAGGTGACAGTGTAACGGTAAATGTCTCTTCTCTTGGAGAGAGTGAAGCAACACAAATAAAAGAAACAGCTCTACTCATGAAACCTTGGAGAAAAGGCCCTTTTTCTATCAATAAGCTTTTCATAGACTCCGAATGGCAAAGCCAAATCAAATACAACTTACTCGAACCACATTTTGACCTTAAAGATAAAATAGTAGGAGACATAGGTTGTAACAATGGCTACTACCTTTTTCGTATGCTAAACCATGCACCTAAAAAACTCATAGGTTTTGACCCCTCCGCTATCTATTACTCTCAATTTCAGTTTATCAACCATTTTGTAAAGTCTGACATCGTCTATGAGCTTTTGGGTGTGGAGCATGTGGAATTTTATGAACACAAGTTTGATGTACTCTTTTGTTTAGGTGTACTCTATCATCGTTCTGACCCAGTTGCGATGTTGAAATCACTCTTTAAAGGGCTTAACAAAGGCGGTGAGCTTATTTTAGATACTTTTATGATAGATGGTGAGGGTGAGATGTGTCTTACACCTAAAGACAGGTATTCGAAAATACCCAATATCTATTTTGTACCAACTGTACCTGCCCTGATAAATTGGTGTCATAGAGCGGGGTTTGCAGAGGTGGAAGTATTGGAGACTATGGTCACCGAAATTAATGAACAAAGAAAAACAGAGTGGATTGAGACACAAAGTTTAAAAGACTTCCTTGACCCAAATGATACTACTAAAACAGTAGAGGGCTATCCTGCACCTAAGAGAGTGTACATAAAAGCATATAAATCTCTATAAATGATTAAAATAATGAGCAATCTTACTCTACTTTTATTTTTAAATAAGGTTGATTTCGCTATAAATACGTTAATAAATATTAAAAGCGGAAAAACTTTAAGTTTTGAGCTTTTTTGATTGGAAAAGAATGAGAATCTTAACTGTAGGTTTTAATGACGAATATGTTAAAGAATTAGAAAAAGAATTAGAAAAATATTTTATTTGTATTGTGGACAATGCGAAAGATATGTATGATGCAACAAATTTTACAGACTTTAGACACTATGAGCTTGTCATCATTGTAGATGAGGGTATTAAGTTTTCTTTGGAACGTTATGTCAATGAAGTGAAAAAGAAAAAAAGTGAAACGAAGATTATCATCTTGACTGCGAATATCATGGCTCAATCTAGTTTCTTTGATCTTGGTGTCGATGATGTTGTGTGTAATCACTGTGACCATCCAGACCTTATAGCAGCACGAGTACTTTCAAATATGCGACACCTTTTTGGTACACATGTAAACATTGAAAAATTGGTAATTGACATTGCGAACAAAAAGATAGAGTATGATGAGAAGATAGTCTCTTTAAATGGTAAAACATTTGATATCTTAGCATACCTTGCACTGCGTAAACAGCGTGTATTTTCAAAAGACGAAATTATCAATGCTCTTTGGGAAGAACCTGAGTACGTAAGTGATAACACCGTGGAAGTAGCGATTAACCAAATTCGTAAACGTCTTAAAAGTATCCTTGGTTTCCAAGTAATACACACTGTCCGTAGACGTGGGTATAAATTTTCGTATTAACGTCCTTTGGTTTTGTTCGGTGCGTTTTTTACGCACCATCATTTTTTACTTCTTTTTTGCTATAATCTTTTAAATTATTTATAAGGTTGTCTCCATGAAAAAATTTATCATCACACTTATCTCTGTACTTGCAGTACTCGCAGCACTTTTTACGTATGTTCTTTATAGCGAAGGTTTCTTCGACACACTTCAAGATACACCACAATCCGAACTTGAGCCATTTCAAATGAAATGTGAAGCTGGTAAGTGTTCTGCGGGTAAATGTGCATCAGGCAAACAATCAGCAGAAAAACCTGCAAGTAAATAACATGTTGCTTGCAACACATTTAAACATCGAGACTTCTTTGTGTGGAAAAGTGATTAAGCTAGAAGAGGGCTATGCCGAAATTTTACTACACACGACACAACAAATGATTGCTGACTCAGAAGGACTAGTGCATGGAGGCTTTATATTTGGTGCAGCAGATTATGCCGCGATGACTGCAGTTAATGACCCCTATGTCGTATTAGGTTCTTCTACTTCTAAATTTCTAGCACCTGTTAAAGTACAGGACGTTGTACTTTTTAAAGCTAAGGTCTCTACTACCAAAGGCAAGAAAAAGATAGTAGCCGTAGATGCTTTTGTTTCTGAGAAATTGGTTTTTGAGGGAAGTTTTATTACTTTTGTTTTAGATGAGCATGTGTTAAAGACTAAATCGTAGCTTTAACTTGCTCTATCCAATAGGGTATGACCTTTTGTTCTGCTTTGAGTGTGGTGCTCATGCCATGACCAGGGTAGATAGTGTAGTCTTCTTCTATTTTTAGTGCTTTTTCTAAACTTTTTACCATCTCCTTCCCATCTGAAAAAGGGAAATCCCATCTTCCTATACTTTGTTCAAAAAGAAAATCTCCTGAGAGCCAAATGTCTCCTATTTGTATGATGCTACATCCGGGTGTATGACCTGGAAAAAGTATGTATTGTATGGTTACCCCCGCTATCTCCAGAAGAGCATCGCCTTCTACTTCGTAGTCTGGCGTACTCGGAGGTGTGGGTTGCCCCAGTGGGCATTTTTGGAGCATGAATGTGTCACCTTTTGGGCAGTAAAGAGGGATTTTAAGCGCATCTTGTACCTTTTGGTTATCCCATACATGGTCAAAGTGTCCATGGGTGTTAAGAATGGCCACGGGGTTTGTAACATTTGCAAGTACCCACTTGAGTGCTCCCATACCTGGGTCGATGATAAAATCTTTTCCCTCTACCGTCACAATGTAACAATTGGTTTGGGTCATTCCCATAGGTTGTATTTTTATTTCCATTTTGTAGCCTTTATTCCATACGTTTATTAAGAAGTCTATAATATAATCTTACTATGAATATATATACACATTTAGAGCAAGCCATCCTTAGTGACAACATTGATACCAAAGAAAAGTTGACTGCTCAATGTTTGGTGTATTGTAACAAAAATGAGGTTAGGGTAGAGGATGGGTTTACTCCCCTTATTTTTGAAAAACCTTCTTATGCTTCACGTTGTAGCATTGTAAGTCCTGCAAATTTGCCACATCGTAAAGATTTTGAGAGCAATGAAGGTTTGGCAACCTTAGTACATTCTATTGCGCATATAGAATTTTCTGCAATTGACTTGGCACTTGATGCGGTGTATCGTTACCCTAGGATGTCTATGGCATACAAAGTAGATTGGCTAGAAGTGGCACGAGATGAGATACGGCATTTTAAGATGTTAGAAGAACTTTTACACACGCTTTGTTTTAGATATGGTGACTTTCCAGTGCACTCAGGTCTTTTTGATGCTGCAACGAACACAGCGCATAATATACTTGACCGTATGGCGATAGTTCCTCGCTATTTTGAAGCATCTGGACTTGATGTGGGACCTCAAATTATTAAAAAATTAGACAACAAACGTAAAATTTCCTCTGTGGCGAAGCTCATAAAGATATTGAACATCATACATGATGAAGAGATCGAGCATGTTTTAAAAGGTGATAAATGGTTTAAGTATTTATGTGAAAAAGAAGGAAAAAGTGAAGAGGTGTACTTTGAAATACTTGAGCGTTATGATTTACTAAACAAACATAGACCACATGTTAATGCACAAGCACGTAAAGTTGCAGGATTTACCTGTGATGAAATAAAACGTCTTGGTGCAAAGGAATGTTCATGATAGGTTTTTTTGAAAAGATGTTTTTCTCTCCTAAGTGGTATCATTATTTTGTAATGATTTTTCTTTTTTCTTTTTCCATTGTTTATGGTGTAGTGATGTTCTTACGTAGAATATTAAGTAGTAAAAACCATTTTAGTATTCCCATCATTTCAGTAGGTAACCTTCAAGTTGGTGGTTCAGGTAAAACACCTTTTGTTGTAGCGCTTGCAGCACGTTATAATAACGTAACAATTATCTCAAGAGGGTATGGACGTAAAAGTGATGGTTTGATAGAAGTGAGTTATAATGGTAAAGTGGCTGTAGATGTCAATAAAAGTGGTGATGAAGCAATGCTTATGGCAGAGTCCTTACCTCATGCCTCAGTCATCGTCAGTGAAGAACGTACCATTGCCATTGAACTTGCAATGAGAGAAGGGGCAAAACTTATCATACTTGATGATGGGTTTAACAGAGTAGACATAGAGAAATACGAAATACTTTTAGAACCAGTATGCATACCAAATAGCCTCACTTTCCCAGCAGGTCCACTACGTGAATTTGGATGGACTAAACGATATGCAGACATGGTACTTAAAGAAGATGAAACATTTAAAAGAGTCGTTGAATATGAAAACTTAAGTGATAAAATGTTACTGGTCACAGCCATCTCTAACCCCGCAAGACTGGACAATTATTTACCTCAAGGGGTCATAGGAAGCGTCTATTTAGAAGATCATGCTTACTTTAATGAAGCAGTACTTCGTGAGCACATGTTAGCTCATGGAGCAAGCTCTCTTTTAGTGACACAAAAGGATGCAGTTAAAATGCATGACTTTAAGTTACCTCTATCGTTGATGAAGTTAACATTAGAGATAGACGAGACGGTATTTGCTTCAGTAGATAGTTATATAAATCATTTTTAAAAGGAAAAAAGATGTTCAAGCAAATATATGTGAGTGTTGCACTGATAGCTTTAAGTACGATGGTACTTAAAGCCAATAAAATCCCTACAGACTCTCATGTAAAAAAAGTTGTTAAAAAAGAAGCATATAAAAAAGTATGGGAAAAAGTTTATGGTGGGAAAGATGATGACATTGCGCATGATATCGTAGCTTTAGAAAATGGAGAGAGTGCCATAGTAGGTTCTTGTAAATCTTTTGAAGCAGAACGTACAGACATTTGTGTCTCACGTATGGGGGTAGATGGACAGATGAAATGGACCATTCTTCTTGGTGGTAAAAAAGAAGATGAGGGTAAAGCCATTACACGTTCGGCAGATGGAAACCTTTTTGTTTTAGGTATGACCAAATCACTTTCAAAAAACTATGACAGAGATATTTATGTGGCAAAAGTTACCCTAGAGGGAAAAGTACTTTGGGAAAAAGCCATAGGTGGTGACAGAGATGAAGCACCAGGAGGCATAGCAGGACTTGATGATGGTGGTGTGATGATCGTTGGCGATACTGAGTCTTTTGGAAAGCGATATAGAGACATCTATATCGCTAAACTTACAAAAGAAGGTAAAACAGTTTTTGCACGTACCATTGGTGGTGATAAGACTGATGAAGCAAGAGATTTAACGAGACTTAGTGATGGTAACCTTGCACTCGTAGGTATGAGGGAAGTAAGTAAGGCTTATGAAGAATTTTTTGTCATGAAATTTGACCAAAATGGTAAAAGTATCTGGACTAAAACATTTGGTGAGTATGATGACGACTCGTTAGAATCGGTCACTGCTACAGCAGATGGTGGACTTGTTGCTGTAGGAAAAACACGTTCTTACCAGAGTGAACAAACAGATTTAACAGTAATGAAACTCTCAAAAGAGGGTAAAGTACTTTGGCATAAAATCTATGGATTTAAATACTATGAATATGGTAATGCTGTAACAATGACCTCTGAAGGTGGTTTTATGTTAGCAGGAGGGACAAGTACATTGGGTAAAGGTTCGCACAGTGTGTATATGTTAGCACTTGATGCCAATGGTGCATTGTTATGGTCTCATGTGTATGGGGATGAAAGTCGAGACATCGCGTATGGTCTTGCTCGTATGAGTGATGGTTCTGTCATTTCGGTAGGACAGAGTGACAGCTTCAGCCATTCTAAAAACTTCTATATGATTAAGATTAAGGCGACTAAATAAATGATATTGACTAAATCATGTTATAATAGAACATATAAATATTAGTTAAGGAATTACGCGTGAGAGATAATATAGAAGTTGTTAAAACACTGCTTGATGCACTACCTTACATCAAGCGCTTCTCAAATGAAAAAATAGTCATCAAATATGGTGGATCTGCACAAACCTCAGATGTACTAAAAGAACAATTTGCTCAAGACATCGTACTTTTACACTTAGTCGGTATGAAGCCTATAGTGGTACATGGTGGTGGTAAGAGTATTACTGATATGTTGTCAGACTTAGGTGTAGACACTAAGTTTGTAGAAGGGCAACGTGTTACAACGAAAGAAGTGATGCGTATTGCAGAAATGGTACTCTCTGGACAGATCAATAAAGAAATCGTTTCTCTACTAGACAATCATGGAAGTAAGGCCATTGGTATTTCTGGTAAAGATGGTGGTTTTTTAAAAGGGGTAGCAAAAGACTTTGAAAACTTTGGCTACACAGGCAACATAGAACACATAAACCCTGAAATAGTCAATAACATTATCGATGATGGTGCAGTGCCTGTCATCGCTCCAATTGCTGGGAGTTCTACTATGGGACACCCTGGGTTTAACATCAATGCAGACCTTGCTGCTTCTAAAATAGCTGTGGCGATGGAGGCAAGAAAAGTATTATTCTTGACCGATACCCAAGGAGTACTAGATAAAGATATGAAACTCATTACAAATCTAAGCATAGAAAAGACAGAAGCACTTAAGGCAGATGGCACCATTCTAGGTGGCATGGTTCCTAAAGTTGATGCTTGTATAGAGGCACTACGTGGGGGTGTAAAAAAAGCACACATTATTGATGGACGTGTGGAACATACTTTACTTTTAGAGATTTTGACAAGTTCAGGAGTGGGGACATGTATAGAATTATAGTGAATTGTCATGGAAATGTCACAACTTTAAGTTTTGAACTGCTATAATCCCTGCATACAGTTATTCTGTATTGAAAAAGCCAAACTCATTGCGAAATGGGTACGGAAAGTCCAAGGATCTCACGTAGACAGCCAGACTACCAATAGAGAGTTTAACTACTAATTTTTAGTACGTTTTTCTTCTATTAACCTTAAGTATTTTAGTGTTTTTTTGTTATCTATGACTTGTAATAGTTGACATTCTTTTCCCTAAAAAACATTCTTCTACTCCTATTGTTGTAGAGCAAAGAGACACTAGATACTTAAACTTCACAAATAATCATCTTCATCATCTAGATACAATGTTCTCAGCTTACTTAACTTATATTTTTTGGCTATAATTCTACTAATTATATTTATAGGATTTTAGATGCAATTTATAGAGACACGAGGAAATGACGGACAGAAACCATCATCTGTACCTTTTTCAGAAGCGATACTTAGCCCAAGTGCAAGTTTCGGTGGACTTTATGTTCCCGAAAAATTACCTCAGGTAAATACCAAGTTTTTAGAAGGACACCTTTCTAGCCATTACAAAACACTGGCTTTAGACTTTTTACAACAGTTTGGTATAGATATTGAGACAGAAGTACTCGAAGCCGCATTAAGTAGATACGATGCCTTTGATGACCCTTCAAATCCTGTTCCACTTTCACAGATAGAAGAGGACTGTTTTGTCTCAGAGCTCTACCACGGTCCTACCCGTGCGTTTAAAGATATGGCACTTCAGCCTTTTGGTTATGTACTCTCCAAGTTAGCACAAAAAAGAGGTGAGCATTACTTAATTATGGCAGCAACGTCAGGTGATACTGGCCCTGCAACCTTGGAAACCTTTAAAGACCAAGAAGGTGTGCAAGTAGCATGTCTTTACCCTGATGGGGGAACTTCAGATGTACAAAGACTACAAATGGTCACCGAAGATGCAAAAAACCTTAAAGTGATTGGGGTAGAGGGCAACTTTGATGACACACAAAATACATTAAAAGATTTACTCGCTTCTGAAGATTTTAAAGCAGAACTTGCAGAGAGAAATATTAAGCTTTCTGCTGCTAACTCTGTAAACTTTGGACGTATTATTTTTCAAATTATTTATCATATTCACTCTTACTTGGAACTTGTGAAAAAAAATGAGATTAAGATGGATGAGAAGATTTACCTTGTCGTACCATCTGGAAACTTTGGTAATGCACTTGGTGCATATTATGCTAAAAAAGCAGGGCTTCCTATAGAAAAAATACTTATCTCTTCAAATATTAACAATATTTTGACAGACTGGATAACCAATGGGACATATGACTTAACCACAAGAGAACTTATACAAACAGAGTCACCTGCGATGGATATTTTAAAGTCATCGAATGTTGAACGTATTATGTTCGATAAATTTGGTCCTGCACGTACAAAAGAGCTTATGGATACACTATCTTCTGACGGTAAGTATCAGCTTACAGCTAAAGAATTGGTATCATTAAGAGAAGATTTTGATGCATCTTTCTCAGATGATGCTGAGTGTGAAGCTGTGGTTGGTAAGTATGCTAAAAAAGGTTACATTATGGACCCACACACGGCAACATGTATGAGAGCCTATGATACACTAAGAGAAAAAGATTTAAAAACAGTAGTGTACTCTACAGCAGAGTGGACAAAGTTCTCTCCATCGGTTGCAAAGTCTTTAGGTCATGAAGTCAAAGATGACACAGAAGCGCTTAAATGGGTAAGTGAAAATACCACTGTCTCTGTACCTGCTATGATAGATGGACTTTTTTCTAAACCTATTATACATACGGTGGTTGTAAAAAAAGAAGAGATTAAAGGAGAGATGTTAAACTTTTTATAGGTTTAATATACTACATGTATAAATTTTTTTTCAATATTTTTTTTCTTTTTTTTTCTCAATTTTGTTATGCAAGACCCATTATTGACTGTAGGGTTATCACTGGGGCGATGACAGAATGTAATCCTTATGGCAAAAAACTTCATATGATAAAAGAAGTCTCTTATGATGTTGACAGACATAAACTCATTATAGTAAAAACGCTTCCTGTGACTGAACACAAAAACTTTTTAAAAATTATCTCTGTTGCTGAAATGATAGAAAAACATGTTAAAGTAGAAAAGTCAGTACGGTTTAAAGATAGAGATAGTCTCCCTATGGTAAAAGTAATAAATGAAGAAAGAAAAGCCATCCAACAGGTTCTTAAAGCTAACAATATTTATGGGTTTTATACAGTTGTTAAGGGAGATTCTTTAAGTAGAATTGCAAACAAGTTTGATGTGACTGTAAAAAAGTTAACAAAGATTAATACCCTTGAAAATATATCAACATTGCAAATTGGACAGAAAATAAAAGTGCCTTTTGAACAAAAAATGTCTGATGCAATAGCAAGTGCAAAGTACACTGTAAATGAGGGTGAAACCTTACTCTCAATAGCAAAAATGTTTAAACTTTTACCAAAAGATATAGTCATGTTTAATAAGATAAAAGACGCTACTACCATACGTAAGGGAAAGGTATTAAAACTTCCACTTCCTTATGTTGTTGCAAATCAAGCTAAACAAAACATTTCTGATAATATAGGGTTGAATTTTGATATTAATTCCTTTGGTACACATAAACTTCGTGTGACATCTACGGCATATAGTTCTCATGGTAACCAAACAGATGACACACCTTTTTTAGCTGCATGGAATAATAAATTACGTCCTGGTATGAAAATTATAGCAGTATCGAGAGATTTATTAAGTAGATTTGGCATGCGTAATGGTACTAAAGTACGCATTGGTGGACTCAGGGGCATTTATAGAGTACGTGACAAGATGAACAAGCGTTACAGAAAACACATAGATATTTACATGGGTCTAAACCTCCATAAAGCACTCAAATGGGGCAGACGTTCTGTGGTTATTTACTGGTAACTATAGAGATTCATATATCTCTAAAACTTCCAAATAGGCATCTGTTTTTTCTTCATACTCCACTTCTATACGTTTGAGTTCCTCACTAAGACTTACTAAGCCTTTGTCCTCGTAGCACTTTGGGTCATAAAGACAAGCGTTTATCTCGGCTATTTTACGTTCAAGTGCTTCTATCTCATCAGGTAGGGTATCATAGGCTTGTTGTTGCTTGTAGCTAAGTTTTGTTTTGTTTTTATCTTTTACGACTTCTTCTTTTTCCTTACTCACTTTAAACTCTTGTTCTAGGCTCGCTATCTCTTTTAGTTCTTTTTCCATGTCTAGGTACTCAGTGTAGGTTTGAAAAGACTCTTCTACTATGCCGCTACCTTTAAATATCAGTAATTTAGAGGCTATTTTGTCTATAAAGTATCTATCGTGTGAGACAAAAAGTAAAGCCCCTTGAAAGGCGATGAGCTTGTCTTCTAAGATGGTGATGGTTTGGATGTCTAGGTCGTTAGTAGGTTCATCAAGTATGAGACACTCTACATTTTTAGTAAAAAGAAGGGCAAGGGCGACACGGTTTTTTTCTCCACCACTTAGCTGTCCTACTTTTTTTGTCATGTACTCTTCAGGAAAAAGAAAAGTTTTTAGGTAAGCATAGACATGCATATGTTTCCCTTGCACATCGACATGGTCCCCACCATCTGGACAAAAAGTATCTATGAGTGTTTGCTCATCATTTAACATCTCTCTGTGTTGGTCGAAGTAGCCTATGCTAAAGTCGCCTTTATTTATGAGACCCCCATCAGCTTTAAGACGCCCTAGAAGTAGTTTAAGTAAGGTAGACTTACCCGCACCGTTTACACCTACGATGGCTATTTTGTCACGTTGGAGTATGCGTGTGGTGAAGTTCTCTATGAGGAGTTTGTCTGCTATGGAGTACTTTAGGTTTTCTACATCAAAGAGCATTTTGCGTTTACTTAGTCCTTTTTCTCCTCTCCAACTTTTCTTTTCACGTTCTAGCTCTACTTGCATTTTACGTATGAGTGTAGGGTTCTTTTTGGCTTGTTCTCGTAGCTCAAAGACTCTGGCTTTTCGCCCTTGGTTACGCTTTTCTCTAGCCCTAACACTTTTACCTAGCCACTCTTCTTCGCGTTTGAGCATTTTTATGAGTGTATTGTGACTTTTAGCCAACGATTTCATGCGTTCTTCTTTTTGCACAAGGTAATCACGGTAGCCACCTTGGTAACTCACAAGCCCTTGGTTTTCTACTTCTATGACACGCGTGGCGATGGTGTCGATGAAGTGTCTATCATGGGAGATGAAGAGCAGAGTAAACTTCTCTTTGAGGAGTATCTCTTCTAAAAACTCAACCATATACACATCTAGGTGGTTGGTAGGCTCATCTAGTAGTAGCACATCAGGTTTTTTGAGTACCAGTGAAGCTAGTGCAACACGACGTTGCTCCCCTCCAGAGAGTGAGATAACCAAACGATGTTCATACTCTTTGAGCTTAAACTCTTGTAAAATGCGTTCTATCTTGTCATCTATATTCCATGCATTGTGGTGGTCGAGAAATGCTGTGATATTTTCTAGTTTTGCTAAGAGTTCTTTGTTCTCAAAATCTTCTGCCACTGCTAAACTAAGTGTGGCATGTTCGTCTTGTGCAGTTTTAAGCTCTTGGAGTTCATTTAGTATGGCATCACGTACAGTAAGTGTGGCCTCAAAGTGTGGTTGTTGTGAGAGCATTTCTATCTGTAAACTATTATTTACGACACGGTTCCCTTCTGTTGGGGCTTCAGTGCCTAGGGCTATCTTCATAAGTGTGGACTTGCCGCAGCCATTTTGTCCTACAACTGCTATGCGTTCACATGCATTGAGATGAAAATCTACATCATCAAGTAAAAGTTTGATGTCATACTGTTTTTTAATGTTAAAAAGGTCTATGAGTGCCACAGTTTGTCCTTGGGGTTAATTGTCGCAATTATATCAAATTTAAGGCGAGATTAGAGTTACTCATCTTAAAGTAAAATATCACTTATATTGAAAAGGCTTTTTCTCACATATTAAAAACCTTGTACTCGACTTAGCTAAGGCTAGGACTTCACACAAGTTTTTCAATCTGTGAAAAAAATCAAAATTCACTTTAAGCAATATTTTACGTTAAGATGAGTATATTTCATGATTATCTAAACAAGGACAACTATGTTAGAAACCATTATCATACTCTACTCCATTTATACCTTTATGAAAGTCTATATCTCTTTGATGCAAATAGGCTACATTAACGAAGAAAAACGCAAAACGCCTGTACTCATGTCAAGCGATAAATACCTAACCGCAGGTAACTATGCTGTAGCCAATGGTAAATTAGGACTTGTGACAACCTTTGTTGACTACTTGATGTTTATTTGGTGGGTTTTTGTAGGTTTTGCAGGGCTTTCCTCTTTTGTCCAAGTTGACAACAACATTTTACAGGCGGTACTGTTTTTGTTTGGTTTTATAGCAGTAAACTTTGTGGTAGGTCTTCCGTTTGAACTCTACCAAAAATTTAAGATAGATGAAGACTTCGGCTTTAATAAAATGACCATCAAAATGTATCTGCTTGACACTATCAAGTCAAGTCTACTCTTTTTTGTCATCGGTGGGGCTATTTTTGCACTCTTGGCGTGGATTATCAGCTCTTTTGAGTCATGGTGGTTGTGGGGGTTTGTTACGGTATTTACCATCGCCATCTTAGCAAATGTACTTATGCCAACATTTATGGCTCTGTTTAACAAGTTTACACCCATAGAAGAGGGAGAACTTAAAGATGAAATTTCTAAACTCATGGAGCAGGTAGGGCTTAAAAATGATGGTATCTTCATCATGGATGCAAGTAAACGAGACGGTCGTCTTAACGCCTTTTTTGGTGGACTGGGAAAGTCTAAACGTGTGGTACTTTTTGACACCCTTGTAGAAAAACTCAACAACAAAGAACTTCTAGCAGTACTAGGACACGAACTAGGACACTTCACCCATGGTGACATCTGGAAGAACATAGGGCTTATGGGTTTACTTCTGTTTATCGCCTTTTATCTTTTCGGACATCTACCAGACACACTTTTTTTACAGATGGGAGTTAGCCCAAGTGCAGGGGTACAGATAGCCATGCTTATGTTGCTATTGCCTCTACTTAGCTTTGTATTTACACCCTTTATGTCAGCAGTAAGCCGTCACAACGAGTACGCAGCTGATGAGTTCGGCTCTAAAATGGGAGGCAAAGAAAACCTAGTCTCAGCACTCATGAAACTCGTCACAGAAAACAAGTCATTTCCAAAGTCTCACCCTTTGGTCATCTTCTTTTACTACACGCATCCACCAGTATTAGAGCGTCTTAAAGAGCTTGGCTTTGATGCCTCCAATACCATAATGGGAGAAGAAGTAAAAGAGGTAGGACTTCCTACAGATGGTATTTTTGCGTATATGGATAAAGATGACAAATAGTGAAGCTCTTTCTTGGGGCAGTGCACAGTTAAAGGAAACCTGTGAACGTCCACAATACGAAGCAGAACTACTCTTAGCCTATCATCTAAAAAAAGACCGTATGTATCTCATCACACATGATGATGAGGCATTGGAAGATGTAGAGGGTTATGAGGCTCTGGTAGAAAGAAGAGCTAAGCATGAACCTTACGAGTATATCGTAGGAGAGGCCAGTTTTTATGACATTCATTTGGCAGTAGAAGAGGGGGTTCTTATCCCTCGTTCTGAGACGGAGATACTCATAGACTTGGTAGCAGATATCATAGAAAAAGAAAATATTACAAGCATCGCAGAGATAGGAGTGGGGACGGGGGCTATTTCTATTGTTTTGGCACGGAAGTTTCCAGCTTTACAGTGTGTGGCTACAGATATCTGTGATGCACCTTTACGTGTGGCACAGAAGAACATAGAGACTTTTGGTTTAGAAAAACAAATCACTCTTCGAAAGTCTAACTTGATAGATGAGGTCAGTGAGCCTGTCGAACTGGTGGTCTCAAATCCTCCTTACATCGCAGAAGACTTTTTGTTAGAGTCAAATGTTGTTGACTATGAACCCAAAGAGGCACTTTTTGGTGGTAGAGTAGGAGATGAGTTACTTAAACAAATTATCTTAGACGTCAAAGCCAGAGATGTCAGATGGCTTGCTTGTGAAATGGGCTACGATCAAAAAGAGCCTCTTCAAGCATTTGTTAAAGAAGTTGGAGTAAAATCCATACAGTTTTACCAAGACTTAGCAGGCTTTGACAGAGGCTTTGTGATAGAATTTGACAAAGGAAAAAAATGAACAAATATTTTAAAATGACAACCATGGCATATCTTATCTTTACCTCTATGGTACTAGGTATGATGCTTTATGCTGGCATAGTAGTAACGTCTGTAACCTTTAACACACACTTGTATGTGGGGGCTGAGCTGTTGACACAGTTTCAAGAAGGTCAGGTTATGACAGAAAACTTTTTACGTTTGTCGTATGTTGTCAATGTACTCATTGTCGTGGTGGTACTGTATGAAGGGTATAAGTTTAAAAAGTTTGAGCGTGACACGGTGACTAAAGTAGCTACCTTTTTTGTGTTGGCTACGGGACTTTTGTTTTCGCAGTATTACATTCCAGACATCATCGCTATGCAAGCACAAGGTGAAGAGATGACAACGTCTGTGGCATTTTTAAATACGCATAAAGGGTCTGAGTTAAATTCTAAGATTTTTGCTTTGTCTTTATTGGTGCTTATTGTACAGAATATGCGTAAGGCGTGTAAGTAGGGTGTTGTACCCTTACAACACCAATAAATTTGAAACCATAATAAAAGGTGTTGTCATGGGACAACACCCTACGGAGACACCATGAATGATATATTGTCCCATCCATTTAAACCTATCATCTATAAAGATACAGAAACCTTGATACTTGGTTCTTTCCCTAGCATCAAGTCTTTTGAAAAAAACTTTTACTATACACATCCTTCTAACAAGTTTTGGAAAATCCTTGAAGCAGTGACTACTTACCCTGTAAACAACCTAGACCAAAAACTATGGCTTCTTAAAGAGTGCAAGTTTGGTTTGTGGGATATGGTACGAGAGTGTAGCCGTGAAAACTCACTTGACAGCTCTTTAGAAAATGAAGAGGTCAACGACATTGCAGGTTTTCTAGAAGCACATCCAAGCATTAACAAACTAGCTTTTACAGGTAAAAAATCTGAAGCACTTTTTAAAATACATTTTTCTCACCTAGATATAGAAACGGTGTATCTTCCTTCTCCATCTTCTGCATATGCAGCTATGAAGTTTGAAACTAAAGTAGAAGCCTATAAAAAAGTACTGGGGTACACATAATGGCAGTTTGGGCAGTAGGAGACATACAAGGCTGTCATAGCTCATTTATGGAGCTTTTAGCCAAGATAGCATTTAACCCTGAACATGACAAGCTTTGGGTAGCAGGTGACTTGGTCAATCGTGGTGAAGGCTCACTTGAAACTTTAGAATATTTGTATAGTATACGCGAGAGTGTAGAGATAGTTTTGGGAAACCATGACATCACACTCATCGCAGCCTACTATGGTATCAAAAAGTCTAACCCTACCATAGACCCTATATTGCTGTCAGACAAAGCAGAAGAATTGATAGATTGGCTAAGAGGTCAAAAGTTTTTGCATGTAGACTACCAACTAGGCTACTGTATGGCTCACGCGGGCATCTCCCCTGAGTTTGACTTGGGCATGGCTTTACGTTATGCAAAGCGTATCGAAGAAAAACTGCAAGGCAGTGAGGCAAAACATTGGCTAAAGCAGATGTTTAAACATGGCATAGATAGATTTAACCGTAAATCTTCACACGTAGACATAGACCGTTACATTGTCTCTACTTTTACACGTATGCGGTTTTGTTATGGTGACCACCGACTAGACTTCGACCAAAAAGGCACACCTACAGATGCGTTAAGAGAAAAAGGTCTCAAGCCTTGGTTTGAGTGTGACAACAGAAAAGAGATAGACCTCAAAATCATCTTCGGTCATTGGTCAACACTTGGATTTTACCATGATGAAAATGTATTGTCTTTAGATACGGGGTGTTTATGGGGTGGTACGCTTACGGCTGCACGTATAGACAGTGATGAGGTGGAGATAGTATCTGTAGAATGTGACGCAGCTATGGAGATTATATAGTTTAAGATAGACTATGGATTACACCAGAAGACTGGTGTAATGAGAATTGTTTGGAGTAGATGTTTATCTAACCACATGCCCCACAAACTTAGACATATTATCAAGTATCTTCTCACCTTTTCTAAAGCCAAGTCCACAGGCTTCATACGCATAAAAAACACCAGCTTGGTAGCTATCACCCTTGTCATCTGTGGGTAATTTAGTGTAGGCTTGGTAGAGCATTTTATGGTTGGCGTAGTTGCCATTTACTGAGTGGAGTTCTGAGGCGTTTTCATCTAAGATGCTTACATTGCCTCCTTCTCTGCCAAATATTGGCTTTTTCACCTGCTTTTGTCCCTCTAATGGCTCAAAAGCACTCTCTAAGAGTAGGGGATGGTTGGGGTATAAATCCCAAAGGATTTTGAGTAAGCCTTTGCTTTGAAAGAGTAGGGTGTATGCTGGGTTGAAGATGATGGCTTTTTGGTTTTTAATGATGTTCGTTAAAAGCATCGCCAAGTCTGACTCTTCTAAAGCTATGTCTTCCCAAGGGATAAGCTTGAACCATAGTTCATACGCTGTATCGTTGTAGAGTATGCCATCTTCAGCAGAAAACTCTATGTCATCTATATATGCAAACTCAGCTTTGTAGCCAGCTTCAGTGGCTATGTGTTGTAAGAGTCTTACTGTATTTTCTTCTTCAGAGTTTCCTTTAACTGAGGTAAAGAGAAAGTTCCACCCATCATAGTTTTCTTCAAAAGCTGAAACATCTTCTTCTAGGGTGACAAGTCTTTTAAAGTTGTTTAGTAAGGCTTCATAGGTAGCGTTAAACTGGCTAGACTCTTCCATATTGTTTTGTTTGAGTATTGCCCATTGTACGATGGCAGTCTCAAAGAGTGCAGTGGGAGTGTCAGCATTAAACTCTAGTAGTTTGATAGGGCTACCATTTAGTCCACCAGCTAAATCAAAACGTCCATAGAGGTGCCAATGCACATCATTTTCCCATGACTCTTTGATGACTTCTACTAAGTTAAAAGGTATACCTATCTCATGAAAGAGGTTATGTTCCACTACATGTTCTGCTGCTTCAACATACATGTCATAGAGTTCGTTTGTCGCTTCATAGTAGGCTTCTGCTTCTTGTTCAGAAAGCACTACAAGTTCATCAGATACATAAGAGCTTTCATCTGAGTCTGTGTGCCATACAAAACCTAGTGATTCTAAGTACTCTGTATCAAGAGGGGATGTTTTTAGTAAATTAACCACCGAAGAACCCACCTTTTTTCCCTCCAGACTTTTTGTTTCCAAAGAACCCACCTTTTTTAGAAGATGATTTTGCTCTAGGTTTATTAAAAGAGTTCTTACTTTTTGAGTAAGTAGAGGGAGATTTATAGCCAGCTTTTCTGTTGTTTTGGTAGTTTTGATTTCCAAAAAGTTTGTTCCCAATCCATGCACCTAGCATAGCACCTGCCATACTTGCCATAATAGTTGAACCAAGACCCATGCCTGCAGAAGCTTGTGGATTTTCTTGTGTAAGTTCTGAAGTACCATTGTCTATTTTGGCTGCTTCTTCTTGAATGAGTACATCAAGTTGTGCTTGGGTGAGTACACTTTCGGATCCATCAAGCTTTTTTAGTACGATACGTGTCTCTTCTGCAGGAAACTCATCTACAATTTTGTACTTTCCAGGAGCAGTTTCTTCTATGATGACAAAGGCAGCTTTTGCTTGTTGTTGTTCTTGGGTTTGTTGTGTACAGCCTGTCACACCAGTTGCGAGTACAGCACCTAGACCTGTCATGCTAAGCGTTGAGAGTTTTGTAATATATTTCATAATGATTCCTAAGAAAATGTTTGAGGTATCATAGCCAAAAATGGTTAATATTTAGGAGTGTATGAAGATGCGAGAAAAGAGAGAGGCAGAGAAGGAAGTATTTCTCTGTCTTTGTCAACTTAAAAAAGGGTGGAGAGTGTAGAACTTAATCCATTTGCTTTCGTAAAAATGTTGGGACATCCAAGATATCTTCATTGTCACCATTGTAGCCACCTACAACCATTCTATTTTTTACAGTATTGATATTACAAGCATTTGCATTGAGCAATGTTTCTTGCTTTTTTACAGTTGGTTCTGCAACCACATTTTTATCTTCAAAACCTGTCGCAACAATAGTGATTTTAACTTCATCTATTTCCATATTTTCGTTGGTAGTTGTACCAAAAATAACATCTGCATCTTCATCTGCAGAATCATAGATGATTTCCATCGCTTCAGAAATACCATTAAGAGGATAATCTGGGTGGATGTCAAACTGTACAAGTACACCCATTGCACCATCTATAGAGATATTATCTAGTAATGGAGATTCGATAGCCATTTTAGCGGCATCATACGCTGCTGCTGAACCTGAACTATATCCTGTACCCATAAGTGCTAAACCTCTGTGGTTCATGACTGTTTTTACATCGGCAAAGTCAAGGTTGATGTCATTGTCACCATGAGAAAGAATCACTTTTGAGATACCACCAACAGCTTGTGCTAGAATATCATCTACCATTCTAAAACTTTCTTTAATACCAAGGTTCTTTTCTACAATTGAAAGAAGCTTTTCGTTAGGTACAACAATAATAGAATCACTCTCACGTTTAAGTTCTTCTAGTCCTTCTTTTGCAAGTTTGGTTCTTTTGCGACCTTCAAATTTGAAAGGGCTAGTTACGATAGAAACAGTCAATGCACCAATCTCTTTAGCAGCTTGGGCAATAATAGGCGCTGCACCTGTACCTGTACCACCACCAAGACCTGCAGAGATAAAGACAATATCAGATCCGTCAAGCATTTCTTTAATATCTTCAAAACTCTCAAGTGCTGCTTCTCTTCCTTTATCCGGAATCATACCAGCTCCAAGACCTCTTGTTGCATTAAGACCCAGTTGCATTTTGTATGGTGCAAGTGAGCTATCAAGTGCTTGTGCATCAGTATTGGCAACAATGAGGTCAATACTATGAATACCCTCCGTGATCATGTGGTTAATCATGTTACCACCACCACCACCAACACCAATTGCTTTAATTTTTGCGCCATTTGTTTGGCATTTAGTTTCGACTATGTCGATTTCAAATTCTTCCATTTCTTTCTCCCTGTAGTTAAATTACCTTTAAAAAAGTTGCCTCGCCCAGTTGGCTATTTTTTTAAATGGGTTTTTATTGTTATGACCTAAGTCTGGTAAATCATCAAATGATATGATGTCATCATCAAAGTCATCAGTTCTCTTTTTTTCTTTTTGTACTTCTTGAGTACTCTTAGCTGAAGTATTTTCTTCAACATGTCCAATAGTATTACCTATTTTTATATCACTAAGGTTCTCTTCATGTACTGCTTTAGAATGTAAAAGTTCTTGCTGAAAATCTATCTCATATTGTGTGTGACCACCTGCTTTGTATAAGAGTAAACCAACTACCGTCGCATATGCAGGATCTTTCAATTCGTCAAAAAGTCCATTTACATTTTCTGGGTATCCAACACGAACAGGCATACCAGAGAAGATAGCCTGTGCTAATTCTCGCATGCCTTTAAGTTTTGTCATCCCACCTGTCAAAATGATACCTGCACCTATCTGCTCTTTAAGAGCAGATTTTTCAAGAGATTTAGACAAAATCATAAGGGCTTCTTCTACGCGAGAGAATATGACTGAATGTACAATTTCTAGTGAAACACCATTACGGTTTTCTTCATCCCCAATAATAGGTAGTTCTATTACTTCATTTGAACTTTCGACTAAATTGCCATGACGTACTTTAACATTTTCCGCTATTTGTAGAGGTGTATGGAGAGCCATAGACAAGTCATTTGTGATATGGTTTGAACCTACACCCAAGAAGTCGTTATATCTAATAGAATTACCAGTATGTATAACAAGATTAGATGTTTGACCACCAAGGTCAATAACTGCAACACCTAACTCCTTTTCATCGTCATCCATTGTGGCTATTGCAGATGCATAACCTGAAAGGACAATACCATTTATCTCAACACCTGCAGAACGTACAGCTTTTTTGAGGTTTGACAAGTTAGACTTTTGTGTCATGATGATGTTGACATCAACTTCCATACGAGAGGCATTCATACCAAATGGATCTTCGATGAAGTCTTGATCATCTACTCTAAAGTTGTAGGGTAACACGTGTACTACCTCATATTCATTAGGTACATTCGCATTGTAAAGTGCTGTTTGCATCACACGGTTAATCTCTTTAATCGAGATATCTTTATGTGGGATATTGACAATACCTGTAGAGTTTAAGGATTTGGCATAAGCATTAGAAATGGAGACCGTTGCAGAAGTGATGTTCGATCCCGCAATACGTTTTGCATCATTAATAGATTTTTTGATAGATTTTGAAGCGAGTTCAATGTTGGTGATGGCACCTTTTTTAATCCCTTGAGATTTGGTGATACCATGACCTTGTATAGTGACTACATTTGAGTCTGAAATCTCAGCGATGATAGCACATATTTTTGTAGAACCAATATCAATAGCTAAGATTGTGTTACTCAATTTGTAAGTCCTCCCATGTAAGTTTCAGTTGGATATTTTTTATCTAACATTTTAATCAAATTTGATTCAAATGTATGTTTCTTTAATGTATTGACAGTTTCATTTACAGATTCTGCTTCATTTGTATCCACTGGAGAAAGTTTTTGTTCCAAGATATTGTAAACAATAATTTTCTCTGCTACGCTAATAATACCTTTTTCTTTTGTCGATGTAAAGAGTTTTTGTAAAAATTGTAAACTTTCTTGATTATTTAGTAGTTTTAGATTGACATTTTCTTCTAACTTGACAAAATCAGAGATTGTAGCATTCTTTTCGTCGAATGCTTTAAGTGTCTCTTCAGCAAGAGCTAAAAGGGCTTCTTTTTTAGCTTGTGTAGCATATAAAACAGTGACTTCTCCTTTCGCTGCATCGTACGTTTTTACCTTAGGTAGAACGATATTTTCTATCTTGATAGTGGCATACATATTTCCAACAACTTTTGGTTTGAGAATGTCACCAACATTTTTCTCTTTTAAAGCATTCCAAACATCGGATGTCAACTTCAAGTCACCCATAGGTAAAGTGATTTTTTCACTTTGTGTTAACTTGCCTTTTTTGAATGCAATGTATGCTTTTTGAGCAGTTTTTTTAGTTTTCTTAAGTTTTAAGTCTGTTCTTACTTGCTCTTTTGCCTCTTTAAATGAGAGTTGTTTTCCTTCTGAATTTGTGTAGCTGAAACTGTTTGTATCGTAGTACGACTTTACTTCATTTTCTGTTGCCTCAATAATTTTACTGTCTGTCCATACGATTGAGAGATCATACATCTGTTTAGTCATAAAGTTTTCTTTTTGCATTTCCCAAAATGATTTTACTTTTGCATCCTCAACTTTAAAATACAAGTCTGCTTCTGTCAATACTTTGTAGGCTAACTTGTCACTTACATTCATTGCCGCAGATATGGCTTCAATTTCAAGTGCTAAACCTTCTGTAGTGAGTAGTGCGATGGTTTTTTCAATGGTAAGTTCTACTCTTAGTGTTTCTTCAAATACTTTTGCTTTGACTCTCTGTGATCTAAGGTATGCATCATAAATTTCTTGAGAAAATATGCCTTCTTGTTGGAATGAACGTATACCTTGTATTTTTGCTAAAACTTCCTCGTCTGATACGATGATACCAACTTCATTGGAATAGTTTAGAATCTTAGCTTGTGTTTCAAGCCGCTTAAACGCTTGTTGCACCAGTCCTAGTTCTTTTGCTTTCTTGTCATCAAGAGTACCTTGCATCGCTTCATTATATTGGTTGTATATACTTGAATAAACCATGTTAAGTCTGGTTTGAGAAATCTCAACTTCACCTACTTTGGCAACAGTACCCGCTTTTACTCCACCACCGCTAAGTCCCATTGATGCACCTGTGCCTATGAATGAAATTGTAGCTATCCATATAGTCCATACTAAAAACTTATTATTTTTTTGCATCCAAGAAATCATACTTCATCTACCTTCTATCTAAAAATTTGTATAATTCTATCTAAATAATACTTGTATTAGTAGTTGAAATGGAGTGAGTCTTATATGCCTAGTAGAAACAGTGAAATAATGCAACGTGACTTAGAGGTCATTTGGCATCCATGTACGCAAATGAAGGATCATGAAACACTCCCTCTTATCCCTATCCAATCAGGTAAAGGAGTTTACTTATATGATTTTGATGGTAACAAATATATCGATGCAGTAAGCTCCTGGTGGGTGAATCTTTTTGGTCACAGTAATGAACTTATAAATATTAAAATAAAAGCACAGCTAGATACACTTGAACATGTGCTCTTAGCAGGATTTACACATGAACCTGCAGTAGAACTTGCACATAAACTTGTCAACATGACACCTAAAGACTTAGTCAAAGTTTTTTATGTTGACAATGGCTCTTCTGCTGTTGAAGCAGCGCTTAAAATGAGTTATCACTATCATCTTAATAAAGGAAAACGTAAACCTATTTTTCTTTCCTTGACAAATTCGTACCATGGTGAAACCATTGGTGCATTGTCAGTGGGCGATGTAAGTCTCTATAAAGAGACTTACGAACAGTTACTCATACAAAATATGCAAGTCCCTGTGCCATTGGATCAAACGATAGATGCTTCTAAAATTGCTTTAGATGGATTGGAAAATCTCCTGAAAGAAAAGTCTAGTGAGATAGCTGCGTTAATCATAGAACCTCTTATTCAAGGGGCAGGGGGTATGCATATGTATCATCCAAATTATCTTGAAGGTGCAAGAACATTAACGTTACAGTATGATGTTCATCTTATAGCAGATGAGATTATGACTGGTTTTGGTCGTACAGGAAAAATGTTTGCCTGTGAACATGCAGGCATTAGTCCAGACTTTATGACCTTGTCTAAAGGCTTGACAGGAGGATATTTACCTCTTTCTGTGGTGATGACAACTGAAGATGTCTATCAGGCATTTTATTGTGATTATAATGAACATAAAGCATTTTTACATTCACACTCATACACAGGTAACCCTCTAGCTTGTGCTGCGGCACTTGCAACGATGGATATATTTGAAAACAATGATATTTTAGGTGAGAATGAGAAGAAAGCAATTTATATTAAAAAAGCAGTGGAAAAGTTTATACATTTAAACAATGTCAAGAGTACACGTCAGCAGGGAATGGTTACTGCCATTGAATTAGAGGGATATGATGCACAAGAGAGAGTTGGATTAAAGATATATGAATTTGCTTTAACAAAAGGCGTTTTGTTGCGTCCCTTAGGACATGTAATATATTTTATGCCCCCTTATATCATCACTTATGAGGAGATAGACAAAATGATTGATGTTGCATATGAAGGGATTAAACAGGTTTAACTTTTAAAGAACCCACGGTTGTGTTTTTTAAGACGTGCATAATGTTTTTTTGCTCTTTTTATACCTAAGTTGACTGCTTCTTTGTAAAGCCCTTCTGCTTTCATTGGGTCGGTGGTGGTACCGATGCCATTTTCATAAAATTGTCCTAAGTCACAAAGTGCTTCTGGGTAGTCCTCTATTGCGAGTGTATTTATCAGTGTGAATGCTTCAGGTATGTTTTTGGTCAACATAGAACCAGTAAAGAGCTCCCTAGCTAACATGAGTTGTGCAAATTTTGACTCTGTAGCACCACACACAAGAAGCAGTTGCGCAGCTTCCGTGTATTTTTCTTTTTCAAGCAGCTTTTTAATATAGTTTATCATCTCTTCAATCTCTGTTTCTGTATAACCTTCAGTAGCAATCTTGCTTAAGAGAGATTCTACAGTCTCAAATTTTTCATTGGTTTGTTGTATCAGTGGATACTGTTTTTTCATACTGATAAGTTTTTGGGAGATATGTGGCATAGCTTCATACAGGAGGGTACTTTCTTTGTCAGTATGCATAGGTGTACTAAAAACCTCTTTCTCTTCCTTCTCCTCATCGTAGTGAAGTCCATTTTCTTCAAGGAAGGGAGCATCTTTTATTTTTGAATCAACAATGCTTTCTACTGGAGTATCTTCAAAGAAAGTATCTGTGGGTATAGTATTATCCTCTAAAAATATTTCAGAGGTATCGTCTTTAGCTGATTCAAAAAAAGTATCTTGTGTTGCATCGGTTTGACGAGGGTTTGAAAGGTTGATGTCTATATTGTCAGGTAATACATCTTTGGCATCTATATTAAGTAATGAATCAAAATCAATTGACCTTTTGTCTTTAGTAATTTTAGGTTCAATACCCGCATAATTATTGATGTCAATCTCAAGGGGCTTTTGAGAATGGTTATTGGGGGGCGTGACAAATAAATTAAATTCATCAATGATTGCTTGATCATCATCGGAAATTGTGTCTTTAGTAGTCTGCGATGATTCTTCTTGAGATGTTCTTTGGAGTACTTCATCTGGAGCAGTTTCAATATATGTTGTAATAAGCCCTTGGGCTTGTGCATAGTTACCAGCTTGAAGCAAGGTAAGTATTTCATTTATTTTTACATCAGTTTTAATAGGAGTAAGTTTGAGTGTTTGGAGGTGTATCGTATCTATATCGGTAATAGAAATAGCCAGTTTGATGATACTTAATCGTTTTTTTGTTTGATTCATTTTATGCCCAATCAATGATATGGCGTAGAGTATAACCAAAGAATGCTTTAAAATTCTGTCAAATGCTGTAAAGTATTGACATTTTACATTAATTATATTAGAATTAATTATATTAGAATTAGTTAAAAAGGTATTCATTTTGAAGAGGAATTCAGACGAGTTATTAACATTTATTCTTGACTCAATAGCAAAGATTGCATCATTGCATGAGCAAGAGAGATTGCTACCCGAACTTTCTCATATGTGTAGAGATATTGTGTTTGCAGAACGCTGCAGTATATGGATTGTAAATGAAAAAACCAATACATTATGGACAAAAGTAGCTGATGGGGTAAAGCCTATAGAAATGAAAGCAAATAAAGGGATTGTAGGTAGTGCAATTTCTGATAATCAATCTTTGATAATCAATGATGTTCAAAATGATAAACGTTTTAATGATAATATCGATAAAAAAACGGGTTATCTTACAAAAACAATGATGGTGATCCCTATGAAAAATAAAAAAAATGAAGTAATAGGGGCTATACAAGTTATCAATAAGAAAGAGGAGGCATTGTTTACTCAGAGCGATTTACGTTATTTAACTTTAGCAGCTTCTTATGCGGCTGAAAGTATCGGTACTATTTTATTAATGGAAGAAATTAATAAAACACAAAAAGAGTTAATTTATCGTATGGGTGTCACGGGTGAAGAGCGTTCACAAGAAACGGGTTATCATGTGAAGCGTGTAGCGGAGTATTCATACTTGCTTGCAAAACTTTATGGATTGTCTGAAAAAGACTCTCAGATATTACGAGATGTATCTCCTATGCACGATATTGGTAAGATAGGTATTGCAGATGCTATATTAAATAAACCTGCAAGATTGGATAGTGATGAAATGGATATTATGAAAACCCATGTACAGATAGGATATGATATTTTGGCATCGTCGGACTTACCTTTGTTAAAAGCCGCATCTATTGTAGCAGGAGAACATCATGAGCGATATGATGGTACAGGATATCCAAAGCAACTCAAGGCTGAAGAGATACATATTTATGGACGTATTACGGCACTTTCAGATGTATTTGATGCATTAGGCTCAGAGAGAGTATATAAAAAAGCATGGGAGGATGAGCGTATCTTTGCATATTTTGAAGAAGAATCAGGCAAACATTTTGATCCAAAACTTATCAGTCTTTTTATGCAAAATAAAGAGCAGTTTTTTGTTATAAGAGATGAGTTTAAAGATGTCTAATATAACAATATTAGGTGCATATGGTGCCAAAAGTGATAGATGTGCGAGTAGTGCATTTTATCTTAATCAGACCAATATGCTTGACGCTGGAAATATATTGCGTCCACTAAAGGAAGAGAGTGCAAATATTGAACGGATATGGATTACCCATTCACATTTAGATCATATTTCTGATATTGCATACATACTTGATAATTACTATGAACAAAGAAAAAAACCCCTTCGTATATGCGGGCTTAAAGAAACACTAGCAACACTTAAGGAACATTTTTTCAATAATAAAATATGGCCAGACTTTTCTCAAATTCCATTACATGAGAAGGAAGAGATGAGTCTTGTTTACGAAGAGGTTTTACTGGGAGAAAAATATAGCATAGGGGAAGAAGAAAGTATCGAAGCTTTTAAAACGGACCATACGATACCCAGCTGTGGGTATATTATCACTAAAGCACAGAAAAGTATATTAATATCAGCAGATACATATAGTTTGACATCTGTAGAAGAAGCAGTGTTGTCACATCACAATATTACTTCTGTAGTGTTAGAGTGTTCTTTCCCCTCTTCAATGTCTGTATTGGCAAAAGCGAGTAAACATCTGACTCCTGAATTGCTTTTTTTAAAACTAAAACCTTTGGAAGAAAAAGGCTTAAAACTTTATATTAATCACTTAAAACCAAGTTATGTAAATACAATAATCAATGAGATAGAAGCATTGAAAGGCGATTGGGATGTCAAGATTTTAACAGATGGAGATAGAATTACTTTTTAAATTTTTACTTGTTTGTCATTTTTAATATGGAGCTAAATTCTTCATCTGGATGTTCTAAAAAGTAGAGACAACGTTTAGTGTATTGTGCATAAAGTACGCAAGGATAATTTTCTTCTAAATAAGTAAACTTTTGATGTGCTTCTACTACATGTGCAGTTCTAAACTCTTTGAGTGCTTTGTGATAAAGCGTTAATTCTACATCTGATATATCCTGTGTATTGCATATTACTTCATAAATCTCCACTGCTTTGCTTTTACCTTTGACTTTTACTATATCTAGGGGTCGAATGTTATACTCACTTCTAAGCGCTTTATAGGTGGCATCTGATATTAAGATTTGCACATTGTAGTGTCTTGTTAAGCCTTCTATTCTGGAAGCTAAGTTTACATTGTCACCAATAACTGTATAGTCAGAACGCCCTTCTGCACCCATGTCACCAGCGGTTACTAGACCTGTGTGTAAACCAATACCAATGTTGATATTGACACCATAAAGAGGATAAATAATGTTGTTTATCTTAGAGAGACTTTCAATCTGTTCAATGGCGGAAGACACTGCTTTGTCTGCATGATTTTCTACTTCAAGAGGCGCATTCCAATATGCCATGATAGCATCACCGATAAATTTGTCTATCGTTCCTTGATATTTAATAATACTTTCAACCATTGGGGTCATATAGGTATTGAGCATATCAATGAGTTTATCTGGTGATTCTAATTTTTCGGAAATAGAAGTAAATCCTTGAATATCTGAGAAAAAAACTGTAACATTGACCTCTTTAGGGGTTACCAAATCTTCATCTGCATGTTGAATAAGATGATTCATGACTGAAGGAGATACTTTTTTACCCAATATTTTTTTAGCTTCTTCTTTTTGTTTATGGGAAATAATATAATCTATGGCAATAGAAAGAACAAGTGTTATAGTAAATGCTAAGAGGGGAAAAAGTAAGTTTAGAATAATACCATAATCAAACATGAGTGTAAATAGTCCATAGCCAAGACTATAAAAGAGTACAAGTGCAAATGGAACAGTGAGCCAAGAACGAATTTGATTGAAAATATACATCATGATAAAAATGAGCATCCATAAAATAAGAATATTATATAAAATATGATTGTTAGGTAGAGATAAATAATCTCCTGTGAGTAGATTGTCAATCACATTTGCATGTATCTCAACTCCGGGTATATTACTGTCATAGGCAATAGCCCGTAAATCGTAGAGACCCAAAGCTGATGTTCCTACTAAAATAAACTTTTTTTCTAATTGGAAACTTGTAATATTGTTGTCCAAAATGTCAGCAGCTGAAATATAGGTGTAGTGATGTTTTGGTCCTCTAAAATTGACAAAAAGCCTTCCAAGATTGTCTATGGGGATATGAAAACCTCCAAATGAAAGCTCATCCACGCCATCGCTATGTCCAGCGATATTAATGCGGTTTTCATTACTATAGATACGAACCATCTCTAGGGCTAAAGAGGTAAAATATGTATGGTCATAGTGCATGATAAGTGGTACTTTTCGTATCATACCATTGGGGTCAGGGATATTATTGAAAAATCCACTTGAGTAGAGGGCATCTTGTAGTATAGGAATGTTAAGGATCGTAGAATTTGGGCTAAATATACTTTGGTTGTTTTTTAGCCCCCTTTGAACAATAATAGCTGGAATCATAGGCGCATCTTTAGGCGTGTGCTCATTGCCAAATGTAAATATATATCCGCCTACAATGGGTGCATTTTGGAATGTACTTGCCAGTAGGGCATCATAGTTTGGTAAATCTTTGGGTAAGTTTTTAAATTTATTTTTGAGTAAATGTGGAGAACTTCTATCTTTTTCCGAAAATACGATATCGAGTCCGATGATGCCAGGTTTATGTTGTGCTATGTTGTTTAAAAGTTTTGCTACTGTATCTCTACTCCAAGGCCATTGTCCATATTTTTGTAACGATTTGTCATCAATATCAACAATGACAATAGCATTATTTTTTGGAAGTTCTCCTCTGATGAGGAACATAAAATCTTTTAATCGGTTATCGAGTGAGAAAAATGTTGAAGGCAAGATAAGATATGAAAAAGTAAGCAAAGAAGAGAGTAAAAAAGCTGCTAGGAGTTTTAATGTACCTTTCTTCATTGGATGATTAGAAAGGTATTATTTTGTTTGACATGGGATGCCATTTGGGATGATAGGTTCAGGACGAGGATAGATAACCTTTCGGTCTGCTACATCTATCTCTTTTATATCAGATAAGTCTGATACTTCAAGTTCTCTGTTATCTACCCAGTTCTTTAAAGTGTTAACATTAAGTTCAAATACTTCACCTGCGGTAATATCTTTATATGTATTACCAAAAGTAATTCTAATACCTCCGCTATAACATTTAAATCGTTCAATCGCATTTTGAAGTCTTACCGAAAAGTCTGTACCTCTGATACCTATGGTTGCAGAAGATGTTTTTACTTTAAACCTTTCTGGGGCAATTTTACCGATTTGACCTGTTACAGAACGAAAAAATCCTCTATCCATACGCATACTTAAGGTTGATTTTTTACTTCCATCAAAAAAATAATCATCAAAGCCGAAAGAAGAGTGTGAACCAATAGTAATGATTGTGTCATCTTTTAAAATGACCTGAACCCTCGTTTTGTTTTGTGTAACGATTGTATCGCCCTCATCTATACTCATCCCCGATTTAGCAGCGAGGATAGTATTAGATTTTTTATGTACTTCAGCTGCCCCCTTAAGTGCCATAATATTTCCGATGTTTGCAAAAGCATGTATTGTTATGGAAAGAAAAAGTAAAATTTTCAGCATCATATCTCCTTAATATCTTACTTGCATACCAAGTAAGAATACATTTTTCTTGTACTCTGAGGGTATGTAAGTTGAAAGACTGTTTGTATACGTATCTTGTAGGTAGAGTTCTGTGTTTTTATCGAGAAGATAGGAGAGTTTGAAATTCATTTGATTAATGTAATCATCTCTACTGATGCTACTTGGGGTCGCTTTACTTCCTATATTATCACTATAATCAGCATATCTAAAAAGATAGTTGGCTTCAGCTATGAGCGATGATGTAAAGTAATATTCTGCTTTCCCATCGAGTGTAAAAAAGCTTGCATTTATATATCTATCTTCATTTGAATTGTCTGCACTTCTTTTTTCATATTTGGTATTAAGATGAAATTGTGTACTTTTAGCATTCCAATAGACACCTGTTTGTAAACCATATGTTGTGGCATTTTTCCCACTGTCAAAGGCATTAATATAGTTTCTTTGAGTATAGATGGCTGCAGTGTCCCACAGAATATTGTTTTCAAGCGTGACGCGTATACGCGGGGTAAACGCAAATATATTGAGTAGGTTTTGGTTTAAATAATTGATATTATTATAACTAATTGGAAAATAGAATAAATATTCATCTTTTGTGTACCCTAAAGCAATCTCGGCTGTAGGGACTGTTAAATCATATAGATGTGCGGAGAAGTTATTTTGATAATACACATCCAAGGTACTTTGCATAAACCAATTATCATGGTCTTCAAAGGTATATAAATATGAAATATTGGCAGTGAATCTTGCAAAATAGCTTGATATTGTGTCAAGTCCTAATTTAGCACCATAGTACCCATCTAAATCACCACCACTTGCATTAACATTGACATTGCTGTCCTGCCCAAAATTTAAACTGGCTTTTGTTCGTAATCTGTTTACTTTTTTCTCTTCACTAGTATTGGAAGAGAGACCCCGTTTACCCGTCTTTTTATAGATGCTATTTAGTGCCACCTTTGCTTCATTATTTGTAGGTTCTAAAATTAGAACACGTTCATAAGCACTCATTGCCTCTGTATTGTGCCCCAATGTTTGTGCACTTTTCGCCCATAGGAGATGAAGTTTTGGGTTTTGGTACTCATCTACTGAATTTTTAGCCTCTTCAAGTACCTTCTGATACTGATTGTTTTTAGCATAGCTCTGCATCTTTATATAGCTTGCATTTATTGTATATGTGATAAAAATCAATAGGTAAATAATTTTCATATGCATTCCTTATTATAGTAGATTTCCACACGCAATGACAAGTGTAATATCGGAATTAGTAATCGTACCAGATGTAATTGTCGTAGCCGGAATGTAACATTGATAGGGGGTAAAACCGGGACCGGGACTTGTTGGTCCAGTTGATGTGTTTGTATCCGTTGTCTCTGCATTTGTTAGTGTAATATGATAGCTTTCTCCAGCATGAAGTTGTGTTGGTAGTGAAAATGTTTGTTGTGTAAATGGTGGTTGATCTGAAAACGCTACATTAGGGTATGTCCATGTATGTGTAATAGAATCATTATTGATGGTGTTAGTTAGGGCAATACTAATTGTAAGACCACTCAAAAATGGGTCATCTTCTTCTAATGTAAAGTTTATATTATATCCTGTTGGAGTTGTTGGAGTTGTTGGAGTTGTTGGAGTTGTTGGAGTTGTTGGAGTTGTTGGAGTTGTTGGAGTTGTTGGAGTTGTTGGAGTTGTTGTTACTGGTACAATATTGACAATTCTATCTAGAGTACTTAAATTTCCAGCTTCATCTACTGCTGAGTGTTTAACAATATATGTACCAACAGTATTTGTATCTACCTCTCCTTCGCAATAGACTGTGACTTCTCCATCACGACCATCTATAGCAGTGACTCGTGGTTCAGTATAGGTTGCACCTTTTTCTAATGTAAGGGGATTTGCTCCATATATTGTGATAATAGGTCCAAAAATATCTGAAGCAAGACTTACTCCTAATGTATCAATAACTGCATTTAGTTCTTCTGCTGTATCGATATCTTCAGCGATAAGTGTTTGAATGAAAAGGTTGAGTTCTACAATATTTTGTTCATTTACTCCAACAATCCCCGCATCTTCATAATTACGTATTGTTGGAGTGGGTCCTTTGCCCTCTGCATAGTTTGCGATGAGTGTAATTGCGATTTCTTGTAGTGTTTGTTTATTATCTGTATTTTCACATGAAAGAATGAAAAATAGCGTAAACATTAGTAAAAATATTTTTTTTATAAACATATTTGAACCTTTTATCCTATATTATATTAGTAATTTATATTATAGTATCATAATAAAAGTAATATATATATTTATAAAAAGACTGTAGTGATTTTTATACAAGATATTTTTCAAGAGATTATTGATACTGTGTATCAATAATCTAAGAGTAAGTATCTTTGTGACAAAAGGAAGATATATGGATGATGTTATCTATGCAGATTTAGCTAGTTTTGGTAAAAAACTACTCAATACAACAGGTTTAGAAGAGGGATTACCTCTTATTTCAACGTATACTTCTCGTATTATAAACGCACAGAGGTGTTCTATTTTTGTTTATGACAAGCAAACAAATGAATTGTGGACAACATTGGCAGATGGGATAGAACGTATAGTAATAGATGCAGACAAGGGTATTGTGGGTAGATCTTTGGAAATGGAAGAACTTATAGTGGAAAATGATGTTTCTCGAAGTTCTTATTTTTTAGGAGATATTGATAAGAAGAGTGGTTTTGTCACCAAAAACCTTATTGTTACCCCAATATTTAATGAAGATAAAAAAGTAATAGGCGCTTTAGAACTTTTAAATAAAGAGGGGGGCTTTACGAAACAAGATGAAAAGTTTATGCGTTTTTTTGCAAATTTTATTAGTTCGTTTATTGATTTAGCTCCAAGATAAGGTATGTTTTTGTCTTCGTTGTTTGTACCCACATAGTTATATTATGTCCATAAAGTTAGAGGTTGGCTGAAAGTGCCAAGAGTCTGCAAGAGTTTTCTAAGATAGAAACCTTCTTTGCCATCTCTCTAATATCTCTGTCGTATGAGATGACACCAAAGCCTTTGATGAGGAGTAAGTGAGTGTCGTGTTTCTGAAAAAATTGAGGTATTTCATAGGGTGCACGCTCTAGCCAGTCATCAATGTTTTTAGGGTCATAGATAATGACATCTCCTAGTACTTTTTTACCAAAAAAGTCTTGTGGAGAGACCTTTCCATGTTTTAGAGAATACGCAGTGGCATAAGGAGGCATAGTATAAGAGACATACTTTGCATTGGGGATAGATTCATAAATGTTTTCATGAATATGCACATCATCATTTGCCATGGACCATCGGTAGTCTCTCTTATGACAGTCTAAACGTACAAGTGACTCTTCTGAAATTTCATCCAAAATGGTATCTTTGGAGTTAATGATAAAACCATGGGTTGAGACTCTTGCGGAGATGGAACCGTGGTATACACCAAAGAAGTTTTTGTTAAAGAGTGAAAGAGAGACATGTTTGATGTCATCTATAAGATGTTTATCTACCAATACGAAACCTTTATAAACTATAGTTCGAGATTATTTCGCTATTATAACATTGATAATTAAAATGTGGGTAAGACCAAAGGATAGTAATGATAACACCTCATATACCAGTACTTCTTAAAGAGGTTTTAGCAAGCTTCAGTGATGTAGGAGAGGGGTATTTTGTAGATTGTACTTTAGGGTATGCGGGGCATAGTTCTGAAATGTTGTCTAAGTATGAAAAGCTCCAACACATTGGCATAGATAGAGATGATGAAGCGTTAGACTTTTCAAAACAACGATTAGAATTTTTTAAAGAGCGTAGCACACTTTATAAAGGTACGTTTGCCGAAATTTTTCCTATATTGCAAGAAAAACCTGTTGTAGCAGTACTCGCTGACTTTGGTGTATCTTCTTTGCAATTGGACAAAATGGACAGAGGATTTTCATTTAACTCAGAGACACTAGATATGCGTATGGATGTCACTGCACCTTTGAGTGCCTATGAGGTAGTCAATGAATATACACAAGATAAATTAGAATATATTTTTGATACCTATGGTGAAGTACGTAGTTATCGTAAGCTGGCAGCTGCTGTGGTGGAAGCTAGAGCAAAAGCACCCATAGAGAGTGCAAAAGAATTGAGTGAGATAGCCAAGTCTGTCATTCCTTCTGGTGGGAAAATACACCCTGCAACACTCATGTTTCAAGCCATACGCATAGAAGTAAACAATGAACTAGGAGAGATAGAAGGATTACTTGACGCTTTGGAAGCTAAGCATATTAAAGATGAAGTGGTCTCTCTCATCTCTTTTCACTCTTTGGAAGATAGGTTAGTAAAAAACCGTTTTAAAAAGTGGTCGACAGCATGTATCTGTGACCCCCAAGCGATGCGCTGTACCTGTGGTAAAAACCATGCCATAGGTAAAGCACTCTCTTCTAAGCCCGTGACTGCAACCAAAGAAGAAATTCAGATTAACCCTCGTAGCCGTTCAGCGAAATTAAGAAGTTTTAGGTTTAAAAAAGATGCCTAGTTCTATAAAAAAGAAAATGCCTAATGGCATCACCTTTGGTATGGTTTCAGTCGTTATTATGGCAATGGCTATTGTCTTAATATTGACAAGTGTTAAAACGTATTTATCCAACCAAATCTATTATGAATCTAAAGTAGTGAACAAGATAGTACGAGAAGTTTCAGCACTTAAAGCTGAAAAGGTCATGTTGCAACAAAGTGTTGAAGCATTAAAGTTTAAAAACAGAGTGACAGATACTATCTTCACCATCCAAGAAAATGAGTAAAGGGTACTATGCGTAATTTCATCACTTTTGCAGTCGATAAACCTATTATTAACCATATATTGATGGTTTTTATGTTGCTTTTGTCTCTTTTTGCCTATAAAAACATAGCTAAAGAGATATTTCCAGCTTCTCAGCTTGATAAGATATCTATCTCAGGTGGATATGTAGGAGCATCGTCAGATGTCTTGGATAAAATGGTAGTTTCTACCATAGAAGATGGGCTTAAAGGTATATCGGAGATAGATACTCTCTACACAACCATACAAAATGGTTCTTTTGTCATTAAAGCAGATATAAAAACAAGCAGCGATGCACAAATGGTACTTTCTGATGTAAAAGATGTCATATCTAGAACAAGACGGGATATTCCATCTGATATGGATGAACCCATAGCACGTGTTGCCTTGCATGACTACCCTGTCTTACTAGTGGCAATTTCTGGTGATGTTGCAAAATCAAAACTGATAGATGCTGCTAATGATTTGAAAGGTAAACTCGCACTCATTAAAGATCTATCTAGCATAGATATACGTGGAGATGCTGATGAAGAAGTGCTCATAACGTTAGATCAAAAAAAACTTGATGCCTATGGGCTTGAAAAGACAGCAGTATATAAAGCTATATCGGGCATTGCGTCTATCTTCCCTGCAGGTACTTTAGACGGACAGGGTGAGCACCTTTATATCTCTACAATCAATGGTGAAAAAAGTGAAGAGGCTCTTGCAAGTATTTTGCTTACCATTGGTGACAAGCGTATTAGATTAGGGGACATTGCATCGGTTTATTTAGGACTTGAAGATGCTTTACAAGTATCACATTTTAATGGTAAAGAGAATGTCTCTTTAAACATTAATAAGAGCAAAGAAGGAAATGCAATTGCACTTAGCAAAGAGATACGTGAAGAGCTGAAAGTATTTTCTGAAAAATATAAAAACATAGAGTTTGTAGCGTACACCGATACTTCTATTTGGATTAAAAATCGTCTTAATTTAGTCTCTTCAAACATTTTATTTGGACTGATTTTAGTCTTTATTGCCTTGCTTTTATCGGTGAACTTTCGCATCGCTTTGGTGGTCGCTATTGGGATACCTGCATCATTCATGATAGCCATCATCGCGGCAGATTTGATAGGGTACAGTTTAAATATGTTGAGCCTTTTAGGTATGCTAATAGCCCTAGGTATGTTGGTAGATGAAGCCATTGTTGTGGCTGAAAATATCTATAGGCATATGGAAATGGGTAAAAGCCCAAGGGATGCAGCGATTGATGGTTCTTTAGAGATGTTTCCTGCAGTACTTACTGCAACACTGACTACGGTCTTTGCCTTTTTACCTTTGTTAATTATGTCTGGCAAAATGGGAATGTTTATGCAGGTGTTACCTGTTATGATTTCGATTCTTTTACTCTCTTCTTTATTTGAAGCATTTTACTTTTTGCCTTTGCATTCAAAAGAGTTTTTCTCTATGGGTAAAATTAATGTACATGAAGATGAAGGGAGTTTTTGGAAACGTTGGATAGCCTTTTATGAAAGAATACTCAATGCCTTACTTCGTCGCAAAAAGTTTTCTTTGTTTATTGTGATAAGTTCTATTATTTTAGGAACAGTAGGCATAGCTTCTATTACCAAGTTTCAACTTTTCCCAGAGTTTGATGCACAGCAAGTTTATATGAATGGAAAAATAAATATAAATAATGACTTGCAAGACACAGAAAAATATGTCACACAGATAGAAGAAGCACTCTTAAAGAGTTTAGATAAAAATGAGGTAGACTCAGTAACCTCAGTGATTGGTTTTAAGTTTAACAAGGACCAAAGTTTTGAAACAGGGGATAATCTTTTTCAAATATTTATTAACCTCCATGAAAAAGCACCTGAAAACTTTTTTGATACTTACATAAACCCAATTTTTTCTCTTGAATATGATGGGAGTGATATGATAAGAAAAAAGCTTTCACAAGAGATTGCAAAAGAGGTAGATGCAGATATTGTTAAACACTTTAAATCCCTTGAAATTAATGGGAAGAAGGTATTTGAAGAGTTTAGTGTGTATGTACAGCAAACAGGACTTGTTGGAAATGACCTTGAGATAGGTTTTTCACATCATAATGAAGCGAAAACATTGGCTGCAATGCATATGCTTGAAACAAATCTAAGTCAAACAGAAGGTATCTCAGATATCTCAAATAATGCCAATGAAGGTGAGCGTGAACTTAAGCTTCGTGTGAATGCTTATGGACAGCAGTTAGGCTTTTCTGAGACTTATGTTGTGTCAATCCTTAAAGGTGCATTTCTTAAAGCAGAATATACCAAGATGTTTAATGAAAAAGGTTTGTTGCGAATACGCATAGAAGACATCTATAAGGGTGATAGCGAGATGATAGCAAACTTTAAGTTGACAACACCAGATAAAACAAAAATTGTAAGGCTAGCAGATGTCTGTGATTTTACTTTTCAAAAAAGTTTTGTCAAAATCTTTAAAGAAGATGGCGATAAGGTACGTTCTGTTTTTGCGGCTGTAGACAAAAAAGTACTCATACCTGCAGAAGCGATGCAAAACCTCAAACCTCTTCTAGAAAAGATAAAAGAAACAGGTGTGAAAGTCATCATTAAAGGTGAGGAAAAAGAGAGTTCCAAGGTTAAAAAAGAGATGACTGAAGCGATGATAATCGCGATGTTCCTCATCTTTATCACATTAGTGTGGATGTTTAATTCGTTGGTTTTACCACTTATCATACTCTCCACTATACCACTTTCTGTGGTAGGTGCATTGGTCGGAACATACCTTATGGGTATAAACATGACTATGCCAGGTATGATGGGTATCATTGGGCTTGCAGGTGTTGTGGTAAATGATGGACTCATCATGTTAAGTTTTATTAGAGGGAGTAAAAACTATGATGAAATGCACCATAAAGCAGGAATGCGGTTAAGACCTATTTTGCTTACTTCAGTAACTACAGTTCTTGGACTTTCTTCTTTGATGTTCTTTGCTTCAGGGCAAGCCCTTATATTACAACCGATGGCTATTAGTTTAGGTTTTGGTATCGCGTGGGCTACGGTATTGAACCTCTATTATGTGCCATTGATGTATGCCGTAATTTATAGGGTGCGGTAGGGTGTAGTCACCGACTACTACACCTTTAGAAAATGAGGAAGAGGAGACTAGTTGATATTGGTAAACACCGTTTGTACATCTTCGTCTTCTTCAAGCTTGTCGATGAGGGTTTCTAGCTCTTCCATATGTGCATCGCTGAGGTCAATAGGTGTATTGGCGATGTATTCAAGCTTGGCACTTTTGACTTCGATATGCATATCTTCTAGTGCTTTACTTAGCTCACCAAATGATGTAAACTCTCCAAAGACTCTAACGATGTTAATATCGTCACCATCTTCTTGAGGTTCGACATCTTCTTCTATCTCTTCGAGTCCAAAGTCAATGAGTTCAAGCTCAAGCTCTTCTAAATCCATCTCTTCGGTTTTGTTAAAGACAAAGACACATTTACGTGTAAACATAAAGTTAAGCGACCCAGAGGTAAGCATCTCTGCACCATTACGTACAAGTATGGCTTTGACATTGGCTACGGTTCTCGTATTATTATCGGTAGCACATTCGACTATCATCTGTACCCCATGGCTTGCTTTGACATCATAGGTAAGTTCTTTAATATCTGCCAAATCTTTAGCAGCAGCACGTTTCACTGCTGCATCGATGTTGTCTTTAGGCATATTTTGTGCTTTGGCATTGAGGATGGCAGTACGAAGTTTAGGATTCATATCTGGATCCATCCCTCCCTCTTTGGCTGCCATGGTGATAATTTTACCTAGTTTAGGGAAGACTCTTGACATCGTCCCCCATCGTTTCATTTTTGCTGCTTTACGGTATTCAAACGCTCTACCCATTAGTGATTCCTTAGAAATTAATTGTGAGATTATACTCCTTCTTGGCTTAATGCTATTCATATGAAAGCTTTAGGTTATTTTGATATACTATGTCTTAGGGATACAAGAATATTAACAATTAGGGGAGCATATTATGGAATTTATTCAATCTGATTTTAAAAGATTTTCTTTTTTTATACTTATTACAATGGCAGAAGTGTTATTGGCAATTTTTCTACTTTTTCACGGAAGTGAAAATTTAAAAATATTTGCTATTTTTCTCTTAATGGCGCAATTACTTTCTATGCACAGGGTTCATGTTTATCTTTCAAATATGGAAATTCCTTTTAGAACTTAGTTTACATAAGTCATTTTAAAGTTTCTCTAGCTACTATGGCTTTATGAAATTAAATGAATTAAAATTAACCAATCCTTACTTAACTATGTCGGAAGTGTGTTATGAAAAAGTAACACCCAGTCCATTACACAAGCCACACCTAATTCATGCCAATGAAGATGTGGCAAATAGTCTAGGCATAGATGTCGATGAACTAGCAAGCGAAGACTTTGTTAAACTTCTTAATGGTGAGTATAAGCCAGAAGGGACAGATAGCTTTTCTATGTGTTATGCGGGGCATCAGTTTGGACATTTTGTACCTAGACTTGGAGATGGACGAGCTATCAACATAGGGACTATGGACAGGTACCATCTGCAACTCAAAGGGGCAGGGGTAACAGAGTATTCACGCCATGGAGATGGACGTGCTGTACTACGTTCAAGCATACGTGAATACCTTATGAGCGAAGCGATGCATGGACTTAAAATTCCTACTACTTTATGTTTAGGACTCATAGGTTCAGAGCATGATGTGCGACGTGAAAGTCTCGAAAAAGGTGCCATTGTCTGTCGAGTAAGTACCTCATGGGTACGTTTTGGTACTTTTGAGTACTATGCAACACAGGGGATGTTTGAAGAGCTTAAAGCCTTAGCAGACTACGTGATAGAAGAAAATTTCCCACATTTAAAAGGTAAAAACGACGTCTACACGATGTTGTTTAACGAAGTGATGGTCATCACTTCAAGACTCATGGCACAATGGATGTCTGTGGGGTTTGTGCATGGTGTGATGAATACAGACAACATGTCCATTGCAGGGCTTACCATAGACTATGGTCCTTTTGCTTTTTTGGATGACTTTAGACATGAACAGGTGTGTAACCATACCGATGTAGAGGGACGCTACTCCTATACCAATCAACCAGCTGTTGCCAAGTGGAATTTACAGATGCTCATGAAAGCACTTAGCCCCATAGCAGACATGGAAAAGATGGAAAAAATCTTGATGATTTATGACAAAATATATACACGTTATACACACTACTATATGTGTAAGAAACTAGGACTAGAAGGTACGGTAGAAGGTGACCCAGAACTTATAGACGACATGTACGATATGTTAGAGAGCTTACATGTGGACTATACGCTTTTCATGCGAACACTGAGCCATTATGAACATAAGGGTGACAGAAGTGACTTACTCGCTACAGGACTCTATCATGACCCTATTCATGCATGGTTAGATAGATACGATGAACGCATACAATACATAGACAAAAAGACACGCAAAAAACAGATGCTAGAAAACAACCCCAAATACGTACTCAAAAACTATATGCTTCAAGAGGCTATAGATG
>Ga0256840_1000376_pt1 | contig 46009 bp, 44 predicted proteins | sample 355202metaG_FD_185969 | JGI IMG/M metagenome (GOLD analysis project Ga0256840, IMG submission 185969) | Hydrothermal vent microbial communities from Mid Atlantic Ridge, Atlantic Ocean - 355-202 | ecosystem: Environmental > Aquatic > Marine > Hydrothermal vents | place: Atlantic Ocean: Mid...
AAAGTCAGAACTCCATTTGACGCAGTTGAGAGTTGGTTTCAAACGAAACCTGAAATATTTAAGATTTTACCAAGTGTGTTTCAAGAGATTGCTTTTGCGATGGTAGAACGTGGTGAAACTTGACAATGTATAATAACAACAATAACTAAATGGAGAAAACAATGACAATCACAAAACGCGTAACATTTATAGCCAAAGATGATGAGAAAAGCATAGCAAAAATGAAAGAACTCCTCTCTGCGATGGTGAAGCCTAGCAAGGCTGAAAAAGGGGTGATTTTTTATGAAATTTTTCAGTATGCAGACAACCCTAGAAAGTTTATGGCGTATGAGTCTTGGGAAGATGAAGCGGCACTTGATGGACATAAGGCTTCAGCACACTACGCAGTCTACAAGTCAAGCTACGAGCCATACTGTGAACACAAGTACTCAGACAACCTAGAAGTGTTAGGCTAGTATGCAAAACCTATGGGATGAGAGCAAAGCCTCGGAGTGTAAAACAGACCTAGACATGCGTGTCTACACCTCTAACCTTTTAGGACAGAGCGATGAACTGGTACTTCATGGTGGGGGCAATACCTCTGTAAAGTCTATGGTAAATGATGAAGAGATACTCTATGTCAAAGGCTCAGGTTGGGACTTAGTAAGCATTAAGGCTGAAGGATTTGCTCCTGTAAAGATGGCAACACTTTTAGAGATGGCAAAGATGAAAAGTCTTTCTGACACAGATATGGTCTCAGGACAAAAAGCAGCAATGATAGACTCCTCTGCTCCCAACCCTTCGGTTGAAGCCATATTGCACGCACTCATACCGTTTAAAGTGGTAGACCATACCCATGCAGACGCAGTAGTGACTATCTCTAACTCGGTCAACGGTAGAGTACACATAGAAAAACTTTATCCAAATTTTCTCATTATCCCTTATGTGATGCCAGGGTTTATCTTGGCTCAGAAAATTTATGAGATGACTGAACATGACTTTGACTGGGGTACTTGTGAAGGGCTTATCTTGCACAATCATGGCATCTTTACCTTTGATGATGATGCTAAAAAATCGTATGATAAGATGATAGAGGCTGTTTCAAAAGCAGAAGATTTTTTATCTGAGAATGCTGAGGTGACGTTGGGTGACATCGAACCTACGACATTTGAATTGGATGATTTGAAGATAGATAAGTTTATGCATGTGAACCAAACACCTTTGGCACTTCACTATGCTTCGCAAGAAGATTTGAGAGCGAAAGTGACACGAGGGGTATTGACACCTGAGCATATTATCCGTACCAAACGTGTGCCTTTAGTTGTAGAAGACTGGGATATAGAAGATGCATTGAGACACTATAAAGTAGCTTATGAAGCTTACTTCAATGCCTACAAAACAGATGAAATCATGTTAGACCCTAATCCTAAATATGCTGTTATCAAAAACTTTGGTGTAGTGACTTTTGGAAAGACACAAAAAGAAGCAGATGTCATTAATGATGTGGTGTCACACACTATGATGGCAGTACTTCGTGCAGACAAGTTAGGCGGGTATAAGAGTATTTCTATAGCAGATAGTTTTGCTATGGAGTATTGGGAACTTGAGCAGGCGAAACTAAAATGATGGTTTGTCACTTTTTTTCTTTGTTTCACAACAAAAGAAAAAGAAGTAACCAAAAAAAGAAAATGTGAAGGGCTGTCGCAGGTCATAATCTTTGTTTAATGCAAAGTTGCATGTGTCAATAGATTGCCTTATAACTTTTGTAAAGTGAGTAACTAATGAAATATTTAATGGCAATAGATGCAGGAACAGGTTCAGTAAGAGCTGTTATTTTTGATACTTCAGGCAATCAAATCTCGGTTGCTCAAAAAGAGTGGGTCCATCTAGAGGTAGAGGGTGTGAAAAACTCTATGACTTTTGATGTAGAGAAAAACTGGGATTTAACAGTATGGTGCATACAAAATGCTTTAAAAGAAGCAGGGCTCAGCGGCTCTGACATCTTAGCAGTAAGTGCCACGTCTATGCGTGAGGGCATTGTAGTCTATGACAAAGAAGGCGAAGCCATCTGGGGTGTTGCCAATGTGGATGCACGTGCAGATAAAGAGGTGCGTTATATTAAAGAACAATATGATGGCATAGAAGAAGCATTTTACGCAGAGTCTGGACAGACTTTTGCTTTGGGTGCATTGCCTCGTTTACTGTGGCTCAAAAACAATGAGCCATCACTCTATAAAAAAGTAGCCTCTATCTCCATGATAGGAGACTGGATACTCGCTAAACTCTCAGGCATCATAGCCACAGACCCGAGCAATGGTGGAACAACGGGTATATTCTCTTTAGAAAAGCGTACTTGGTCAGAGGCAATGGCTCAAAAGGTAGGTATAAAAGAAGATATCTTCCCCCCTGTGTTAGAAACAGGTACAGCTATGGGAAACGTGACAAGTAAAGCTTCAAAAGAGACAGGATTGTCAACGTCAACTTTGGTTGTCATGGGTGGAGGAGATGTGCAGCTAGGAGCTGCAGGTTTGGGAGTTGTAAAAGAGGGGCAGGTTGCCATATTGGGAGGCTCTTTTTGGCAACAAGTTGTCAACATTAAAAGCACAGTAACGCCCCCTGAAGATATGAGTATAAGAGTAAACCCCCATGTCATACAAGGACTCTCACAAGCAGAAGGTATCACCTTTTTCTCAGGACTTATAATGCGATGGTTTAGAGATGCATTTTGTGATTTAGAAAAACTAGAAGCCAAAGAGAGAGGGATAGATGTTTACGAAGTACTAGAAGAAAAAGCAAAAAAAGTACCTGTCGGATCACATGGTATACTTCCCATCTTCTCCGATGCTATGAACTACGGCAAGTGGTACCATGCAGCACCATCGTTCATAAACCTCTCCATCGATGCAGAAGTCTGTAACAAAGTATCAATGTTCAGAAGTTTAGAAGAAAATGCTTGCATAGTCTCAGCGATAAATTTAGACAAAATAAAAGCATTTACCGCCCTAGAGATAGACGAGATAGTATTTGCAGGAGGGGCAAGCAAAGGTGACTTGTGGTGTCAGATACTTGCAGACGTCACAGGATGCAAGATAAAGATACCCAAAATCACCGAAGCCACAGCACTCGGGGCTGCAATGAGTGCAGGTGTAGGTGTAGGAGTGTATGAAAATATGGAGAAGGCAGTAGAATTATTGGTAACTTGGGATAAAGAGTATGTTTCAAATCATGAAAACCATAGGAAGTATCAAGGTATTCAAGAACAGTGGGTAGAAGTATATAAAAATCAATTACATCTAGTAGATAAAGGATTGACCCAAAGTATGTGGATGGCTCCTGGGGTTTGAGCTAATATCTTTTTGCTATAATATACTTTAATTCATATTTCACTATTAAAAAGAAGAACAATGCAAGATAAAATAGCAGTCATAGGACTTGGATATGTTGGGCTACCTTTGGCACATGCCTTTTCTAATAAATACAAAGTTGTAGGATTAGATATTGCCTCTTGGAGAATTGAAGAACTGCAAAAAGGTATAGATAGAACGTTGGAACTTTCTTCTACACAACTCAAAGAAGCCATTGAAAATCATATGAAATTTACTACAGACTTAGAGGACATAAGGCAGTGTAATATTTATATAGTTACCGTTCCTACGCCTATTGATAAACACAAAAAACCTGATCTTGCTCCTTTACTTAAAGCGTCTGAAGCTATAGGAAAAGTATTAAAAAAAGATGATGTTGTTATTTATGAAAGCACTGTGTACCCAGGAGCAACAGAGGAAGAGTGTGTACCTATATTGGAAAAGGTTTCAGGTCTACTTTTTAATAAGGACTTTTTTTGTGGGTACTCTCCTGAACGAATAAACCCTGGAGATAAAGAGCATACGGTAACAAAAATTTTAAAAGTAACAGCAGGGTCTACCCCCGAAATAGGAAAAAGAGTGGATGCCCTTTATGCAAGTATTATTACAGCAGGAACACACTTGGCTCCAAGCATTAAAGTTGCAGAAGCAGCAAAAGTGATAGAAAATTCACAACGTGACATTAACATTGCTTTTGTCAATGAGCTTTCGATGATTTTTAATAGATTGGATATCGACACAAGTGCAGTCCTTGAAGCAGCAGGAACAAAATGGAACTTTTTACCTTTTAAACCAGGATTAGTAGGAGGTCATTGTATTGGAGTTGATCCTTATTATTTGACGCATAAGGCACAGGAAGTTGGGTATAACCCAGAGATTATTTTAGCTGGACGAAGACTCAACGACAACATGGGAATTTATGTTGCGAATCAAGTTGTGAAACTTATGATTAAAAAAGGGAAAAAAATTGAAAGTTCAAAAGTTTTAGTACTAGGAATTACGTTTAAAGAAAATTGTCCAGATATACGTAATTCAAGAGTCATAGATGTCATAAGAGAACTAGAAGATTTTGGATGTAATGTTGAAGTAAGTGATTATTGGGCAGATTCTGTTGAAGTAAAAAGAGAATATGACATTGAGTTAAATGAAAATGCCAAGAGTGCAGAGTATGATGCAGTCATTTTGGCTGTAGCACATGATAACTATAAAAGTATTGTTTTAGAAAATCATAAACAAGTAGTTTTTGATATCAAAGGCATCTTGACTCATTCAGATGGGAGACTCTAATGTATATAATAAGAATTGTACGCATGAGAATGCAATTTAACAAATTGAGTAACGAGGGTTGTAAATATGAAGAGTAAAAACTTTGCTCTAATAGGAGCATCAGGATATATTGCTCCAAGACATATGAAAGCCATTAGGGAAACTGGAAATGAACTTGTTGCTGCATTGGATCCCTATGATGGCATAGGAATAATGGACAGTAATTTCCCCCAGGCAGACTTCTTTACTGAGTTTGAACGTTTTGATAGATTTGTAGATAAATGGCGGAGAGATACAGGTAAAAAGATAGATTATGTGTCTATTTGTTCCCCAAATTACTTACATGATTCTCATATAAGGTTTGGTTTGAAATCAGGAGCAGATGTTATTTGTGAAAAACCTTTGGTACTTAATCCTTGGAATATTGACCAACTTAAAATTATTGAACAAGAGACAGGACAAAAAGTTTATAATATCTTACAACTTCGATTGCATCACTCGATTATTGCACTTAAGGAGAAAGTGACAAAAGAATTAGCCAAAAATCCCAATAAAATCTATAATATTGACTTGACCTATTTAACCTCTAGGGGTAAATGGTACTTCATCTCTTGGAAAGGAGATGAAGATAAATCAGGGGGTATTGCCTCAAATATAGGTGTGCATTTTTATGACATGCTCACATGGATATTTGGTGAGGTTGAAGAAAATGTAGTGCATGTGAAAACAGCTGATTGTAATGCTGGTTCATTCAAACTTAAAAATGCAAATGTACGTTGGTTTCTTTCGGTAAATTATGACTATATTCCTCAAGACATACGAGATGCGGGACAAAGAACATATCGAAGCATTACTGTTGATGGTGATGAGATAGAGTTTTCTGGAGGTTTTACTGACTTACATACCCGAAGCTACGAAGAGATATTGAAGGGGAATGGGTTTGGGTTAGATGAGGCTTATGGCTCTATATCTATAGTTTCAACCATTCGTAATCTCAAACCTATCGGGTTAAATGGTAACTATCATCCATTTTGTAAAAAAGTTATTGGATGATAAAGGATATAAGTTGAGCTGTGAGTATTTTTCACATGAAACAAGTCTTATTGATGCGGGGACTAATATAGGAGAAGGAACAAAAGTCTGGCATTTTTGTCATATCTTATCAGATACCGAGATAGGGAACGACTGTTCTTTTGGGCAAAACTGTGTTGTAGGTCCAAATGTGACGATAGGGTCAGGGGTTAAAGTTCAAAATAATGTTTCAATTTATGAAGGTGTCGAGGTAGAAGATGATGTTTTTTTGGGGCCATCTATGGTATTTACAAATGTGATTAACCCCAGAGCTTTTATACAACGAAAAAAAGAGTTTAAAAAGACATTGCTTAAAAAAGGTTGTTCAGTTGGAGCTAATGCAACTATTATTTGTGGCGTAACGGTGGGCGAGTATGCACTGATAGGTTCAGGTGCTGTAATCAATAAAGATGTAAAACCTTATGCCTTGATGGTTGGTGTTCCTGCCAAGCAGATTGGCTGGGTTGGGATTAGTGGGAACACTTTGGAGTTTACAGATAATAAATCCCAAGATGATTTTGCTATATATATTTTTAAAGATGATAATTTAGAGGTAATTAAAAAATGAAAATAGATTTTGCAAATTTACAATATCAGTATCAACTCTATAAAACAGAGATAGACGAAGCAATCCATAAAGTCTTAAATAAATCAAACTACATTATGGGAACTGAAGTAAAAGATTTAGAAGAGAATCTACAAAAGTTTACAGGAATAAAACACGCCATAACTTGTAGTTCTGGAACAGATTCACTACTTTTAGCGATGATGGCACTTGATATTGAGCCTAATGATGAGATTATCACTACCCCTTTTACTTTTATAGCGACAGCAGAGACGATAGATTTTTTAGGGGCAAAGCCTGTATTTGTAGATATAGATGAGAAAACTTATAATATTGATGCCTCTAAAATAGAAGTAGCAATTACTGAAAAAACTAAAGCGATTATGCCAGTAAGTCTTTATGGGCAACCTGCTGATATGGAAGCCATTGAAGCCATAGCAAAAAAACATAACTTAAAAGTAATAGTAGATGGAGCTCAAAGTTTTGGAAGTACCTTTAATGGTGTTTCTGATTCCAATCTAGGCGACATCTCAACGACTAGCTTTTTTCCTGCTAAACCTTTAGGTTGCTTTGGAGATGGTGGGGCTGTCTTTACCAATGATGATGCTTTGGCTGACAAGATAAAATCTCTTAGAGTTCACGGACAATCAAAACGATACCATCACAAATATATAGGAATGGGTGGACGTATGGATACCCTTCAGTGTGCTATTGTTGATGTAAAGCTTAAATATTATAAAGAAGATTTAGCACTTCGTCAAGAGGTCGCCTCTAAATATAGTAAATCTCTAAAAGATAAAGAGTTAATCTTACCATTTATAGATAGTAGAGCCACCTCTGCCTTTGCTCAATATAGCATAAGGGTAAAAAATAGAAACGAGGTTCAAGCGAAACTAAAAGAGCAAGGAATTCCAACAGCAGTACACTACCCTATGCCTCTACATCTGCAAGAGTGTTTTGCCTATTTAGGCTACAAAGAGGGAGATTTCCCAATATCTGAAAAGGTTAGTAGAGAGATTATGAGTCTACCTATGAATCCTTATGTGAATGATAATGAGATACATTTTATTTCTAACGCTTTTTAGCGTCCCCCTTTTTGCTCAAAAGCCAAAGCTCCTATTATTAAAAACTTATAAAGAGCAAAACATAACGGGTTGGGTTATGAGCGAAAAGCTAGATGGTATGCGTGCCTATTGGACTGGTATAAATCTCATTAGTAGAGGTGGCAAGATTATTTACGCTCCAAAGTGGTTTACCAAAAACTACCCACTCTTTCCTATAGATGGAGAGTTGTGGACAAAGAGGTATGATTTTGAAAACATAAGCTCAATCGTTAGAGATAAAATCCCAAATGAAGATGAGTGGAAGCAGATAAAACATTATATTTTTGAAGTACCAAATGCCAAAGGTGGACTTTTTGAGAGGCTAAAAAAAGTAGAGCCGTATGAGAATGAAATTATCAAAATAATCCCACAAATCCCCATTAAAAATCAAAACCATCTACAACGGTTTCTAAAGCAGATAGAACAAAAAAGAGGAGAGGGTGTTGTGGTGCGTGACCCTAACGCCTTATATATTGACAAACGAACCTCAAAAGCCCTAAAAGTAAAATCTTTTTTAGATAAAGAGTGTAAAATAATAGGCTATAACAGAGGTCATGGAAAGCTCAAAGATATGATGGGTTCTCTTGCTTGCCAAATGGACAATAATGTAACCTTTAAGATAGGAAGTGGATTTAGTATGAATGAGAGAAAAAATCCACCTGCCATTGGAAGTGTAATTACTTTTAAATATAAAGAGATGACCAAGTATGGGAAACCTAGATTTCCTGTTTTTTTGAGGGAGAGAAGTGCTAAATGAAATATAAGCTAGAAAATGGAGAAATAATAGATGTTTAACAACAAAAATATACTCATCACAGGTGGAACAGGAAGTTTTGGTAAGAAATATACCGATATGATATTAGCCAAATACCAACCTAATAAGATTATTATCTATAGTCGTGATGAGTTAAAACAGTATGAGATGGGACAGACTTACAATCAAGAGTGTATGCGTTACTTTATTGGCGATGTTCGAGATAGCAATAGACTTAAAGAGGCGATGCAAGATGTTGATTTGGTTATTCATGCAGCAGCTTTAAAACACGTACCTGTGGCTGAATATAATCCTATGGAGTGCATTAAGACCAATATTGATGGAGCTCAAAATGTAATTGAGGCTGCGTTAGCGTGTAATGTAGAGAAAGTCATCGCACTCTCTACCGATAAAGCATCAAGTCCTATTAATCTCTATGGAGCGACCAAACTAGCCTCCGACAAACTCTTTGTGGCTGCAAACAATATGGTAGGAAAAAGAAAAACAAGGTTTGCAGTGGTACGATATGGTAATGTTGTGGGAAGTCGTGGTTCGGTTGTTCCTTTCTTTAAAAATTTAATAGAAACAGGTGCTTCTGAACTACCGATAACCGATGTTGAGATGACACGCTTTTTAATTACCCTTAAAGATGGCGTTCAGTTTGTTTTAGATAATTTTGAGAGAATGCACGGTGGAGAGATATTTATTCCTAAAATTCCTTCGATGAAGATGACCGATTTAGCCAAAGCCTTAGCTCCTAATCTACCTCATAAAGTGATTGGTATTCGCCCTGGGGAGAAGATGCATGAGGTGATGATTACGGCTGATGATAGAGTGGTTGAGTATGAGAGCTACTATGTCATTACCCCTACCATACAGTTTACAGGTATGATGGACTATACTAAAAATGCATTAGGGGAAGAAGGAAAAGACATTGGTATTGGCTTTGAGTACAACTCACTTAACAATACCGAGTGGCTAAGCAAAGAGGAATTTTTGGCAATGGAGCAGAGTCTATAAGATGTTAAATTCATTTATCCCTTATGGCAAACAGTTCATAGAACAAGATGATATTGATGCTGTTATTGATACTTTAAAATCGGACTATTTAACAACGGGTCCTAAAGTACAAGCGTTTGAAGAGGCTATTTCTAACTATTGTGCTGCAAAATATTGTATCGCCGTTGCCAATGGAACGGCTGCTTTGCATTTGGCTTCTTTGGTTTTACTCAAAAAAGGTGATAAAGTCTTAACTACTCCTAACTCATTTTTAGCCACTTCTAATGCTATTCTCTATGCAGGGGCTAAACCGATTTTTGTAGATATTAAAGAAGATGGCAATATAGATTTGGATTTATGTGAAGAGGAACTAAAAAAAGATAGTACCATAAAAGCCATTTATGCTGTCTCTTTTTCAGGTCGAATGGTAGAGCAAGAGAAGTTGGCTTATCTAAAAGAGCAGTATAATATTATAATCTTAGAAGACAACGCTCACGCCATAGGAGCAGTTTGCAATGGCATAAAAGCAGGAAGTTGTACCAACTCTGATGTTTCCATTTTCTCTTTTCATCCTGTCAAACATTTAACCACAGCAGAGGGTGGAGCAATCACTACCAATTCTAAAGAGTTATATGAAAAGATGCTCATACTTAGAGGTCACGGTATGGTAAAAACGCCAGAGATGAAGCCGTGGGAGTACGAGATGAGAGAGCTTGGGTTTAACTATCGTATCACTGATATACAGTGTGCCTTGGGACTTTCTCAACTCTCTAAACTAGATGCCTTCATAACACGGCGAATTGAAATAGTTAAAAAGTATGATGAAGCTTTTAAAGATAGTCTCGTAAAACCTCTCTATACTTATGATGGTAAATCCTCTTACCATCTTTATGTGGTTCAAGTTAATTTTACTCAATTAAGTATTTCAAAAGAGGAACTATTTTATAAACTTAGAGAAAAAAATATAGGTATTCAACTACACTATATCCCTATCAATAAGCAACCCTATTATAAATCTTTAGGGTATGGCAATGAAGTTACTCCTGTGATGGATAGATATTATGATGAATGCTTCTCTTTACCTATGTTTCCTAAGCTTCGTGATGAAGAGCAGGAGTATGTGATTGAGCGTCTGTTTGAGGTTTTAAAGTGATAGAAAATTATAATGATTACAGCAATGAGATACCACCAAAATTTGAAATTTTTGATGATAGAGTAGAGATAACTTCAGCAAGGAGTTTACCTATTAGCTTAAGCGAAAATGACTTTTTTGAGGGCATATCTCATCCTAAGAACAAAGAGATCATGAGAATATTTAAAGATTTAGAATTAGTTGAACAATTAGGCTCAGGAGTACCAAGATCCATAAAGGTGTATAAGAAAGATAGCTTTAAATTTATGGATAATTTTACAAGAGTAACTTTTTATAAAGGTGGCCAAATCGGTGGACAAATAGATTTAACCAATAGACAAAATGATATATTGAGTTTAATAAAACAAAACCCAAAAATAAGCAGAAAAAAAATATCTGAAATTTTAGATATAAATCAATCAGCAGTATTAAAACATTTAGAGAGTTTAAAAGATAAAAATAGATTAGTACGAGTAGGTGGAACTAGGGGTTATTGGGAGGTGCTAAATGGCTAAAGCCGTAGCAATCATTCCTGCTCGTGGGGGTAGCAAACGTATTCCAAGAAAGAACATTAAAGATTTTTTTGGAAAACCTCTTATTGCTTACTCCATAGAAACAGCTTTAGATTCTAAACTTTTTGAAAAAGTTGTTGTCTCAACAGATGATGAGGAGATAGCCTCTATTGCAAAAAAATATGGGGCAGAAGTTCCATTTTTAAGACCAAAAGAGTTAAGTGATGATTTTACAGGAACACAAGAGGTTGTGGATTTTACTTTAAATCAGTTAGAAGAGAAGTATGATTCTGTATGTACCATTTATGCTACAGCTCCTCTACTTCAAAAAGAGTATCTCATCGAGGGGTTTGAAAAATTAAAAAGTTCAAATGCCATTAATGCTTTTTCTGCTACTTCTATGCCTTTCCCAATTCAGAGAACTTTTAAACTCACCAATGAGGGAAGATGTGAGATGTTTACCCCAGAACACTATATGACAAGAAGCCAAGACCTTGAAGAAGCCTACCAAGATGCAGGACAATTTTATTGGAAAAAACTTGGTGTAAAATCAGATGAGATTATGTTTGGAGCTGATTCTATTCCTATTATTTTACCAAGACATCTGGTGCAAGACATTGATACTTTAGAAGATTGGAAACGGGCTGAAATTATATATAGGGTTTTGGAGGAGATGAAGAAATGAGTACCAATATACAAAAACAAGATAATTTTTATTTAGATATAAAAAACTTGATTCAATCAGCTAAAAATAGAGTCTATCAGACTATTAATTCTGTAATGACTAAAACCTATTGGGAGATAGGTAAACGTATAGTTAAACAGGAGCAAGAAGGGGAGGTTAGAGCTACTTATGGAAAAGCCATATTGAAAAATCTATCTAAAGAGTTGACTATGGAGTTTGGAAAAGGATTTTCAGTTGATAATTTAGAAAATATGAGAAGGTTTTATATGGCTTATTCAAAATCGGAGACAGTGTCTCGGAATTTTAGTTTAAGTTGGTCTCATTATATATTTTTAACGCGTTTAGAGAGTCAAGAGAGAGATTTTTATGAGATAGAAGCAGTAGAAAATAGTTGGAGTCTAAGGGAGTTAAAAAGAGAATTTAACAGTGGTTTATATGAAAGGTTGAAACTCAACAGAGATACAAAATCAATAAAAGAGTTGTCTAAAAAGGGTCAAGTAGTAAGCTCAATAGATGAAGTAATAAAAGACCCTTATATATTAGAATTTGTCGGATTACCTGAACATTCATCCTATAGTGAAAGTGAGTTAGAACAGAGGTTAATAGATAAAATAGAAGATTTTTTATTGGAACTTGGAAAAGGATTTACCTTTGTTGCTAGACAAAAACGAATAACAATTGATGAAAAACATTTTAGAGTTGATTTGGTATTTTATAATAGATTTTTAAACTGTTTTGTTTTAATTGACCTTAAAATTGGAGAATTAAAACATCAAGATATAGGTCAAATGATGATGTATGTCAACTATTTTGATAGATATGAAAAACAGAGAAATGAAAATAAAACTGTTGGTATAATTTTATGTAAAGACAAAAGCAATGCACTTGTTAAAATGACTCTTCCTGAAGATAATTCTCAAATTTATGCAAGTAAATATTTGACTGTTTTGCCCAACAAAGATGAGTTAAAAAGACTTTTAGAGGAGCAAAAATGAGTAAAAATATCCTCTTTAGAGCCGACTCATCATCAACTATTGGCACAGGTCACATTATGCGAGATTTGGTTTTAGCTAAACAGTACCCAAATAGCAAGATATTTTTTGCCACCCAAAATTTAGAAGGCAATTTAAATTCTAAAATCATAGAGAGTGGATATGAGCTTATTAATTTAAGTAGTAATGCCATAGATGAACTTGATAGCTTTATAAAAAAATTAAATATAGATTTTTTGATAATCGACCACTATGAGATTAACTATGAGTATGAAAAGGAATTAAAAACTAAAAATACATCATTAAAAATCCTCTCTTTAGATGATACTTATGAAAAACACTGTTGTGATGTGCTTTTAAACCATAATATAAGTGCCGATAAGAGTAGATATAAAGATTTAGTGCCTTATGATTGTGAGCTTAGATGTGGTGCTAAATATACTCTTTTAAGAGAAGAGTTTTTAAAAGAAAAAGAGATACAAAGAGATAAAATTTATGATATTTTTATTGCAATGGGTGGAGCAGATACAGCTGAACTCAATATAAAAATATTAAAGTTGTTAGAAAACGACAAAAAAGTAGCACTGGTCACAACAAAGGCTAATAGAAATTTAGACACACTAAAAAAATATGTCAAAAATAAAACAAATATCTCTCTATTTATCAATTCAAATGAAGTAGCTAAACTTATAAATCAAAGTAAATTAGCTATTATTACACCAAGTGTAACTGTAAATGAAGTTTATTTTTTAGGGATAGATTTTATAGCAATTAAAACAGCTGATAATCAAGAGGATATTTATTATTATCTAAAAGAGAAAGGGCATCAAGTTTTGTCTGAATTTTCAGATGAAGCTCTAAGCAATCTACTTGCTATAGAACTACTAAACTTTACACAACTCTCTTTATATGAGAAAGAACTGGTTTTAAAGTGGCGAAATGATGAACGCATAAGAAAATGGATGTTCTCAACCAGCATCATAAGTTTAGAAAATCATTTAAGCTACATTGATTCACTATCTTCAAAAAAAGATAGAGTTTACTTTTTAGTCAAACAAAATAGTTTGCCTATCGGAGTCATTGATTTTACAGAGATAACAACTTCTTCTGCTCATATTGGGTTGTATGCTAATCCTGATATTAAAGGGCTTGGTAATCTACTAATGGAGAAGATAGTAAACTATGGATTTGAAAAATTAAAAGTCAAAAAATTAATTTCTGAAGTTTTTGAAACAAATATTAAAGCGATAAAACTTTATGAAAGATTTGATTTTATGGTCATAGAGAAAAAAAAGGACTTACTAATTATGGAGCTAAACTATGAAAATAGGTAATTTTGATTTAGAAAAAGATGGCACTTACATCATAGCAGAGATGAGTGCAAATCATAATGGTAATTTACAAAATGCTTTAGACACCATAAGCGTAGCCAAAGAGATAGGGGCAAATTGTATTAAACTTCAAACCTATACAGCAGACACTATTACTTTGGATTCTGATAAAGAGGATTTTATCATCAAAGGTGGCACACTTTGGGACGGTAAAAAATTGTATGACTTGTATAAAGAGGCTTATACTCCTTGGGAATGGCACGAAGAACTATTTACTTATGCTAGAGAGATTGGCATCGACATCTTCTCTTCTCCCTTTGATAAAACGGCAGTTGATTTTTTAGAGCAGTTTGAGCCTTCAGCATACAAGATAGCCTCTTTTGAGATTACAGATTATGAGCTTATTCGCTACACTGCTTCTAAAGGACGACCTATGATAATCTCAACAGGTATTGCTACCATTGATGAGATTCAAGATGCCGTTGATATTTGTAAAAGTGAGGGAAATGAAGATATAATTTTACTAAAATGCACCTCGGCTTACCCTGCTCCACTTGATGAGGCAAATTTGAAAACCATTCCAAATATAGCTGAAGCCTTTGGTGTAGTAAGTGGATTTTCAGACCATACTTTGGGTTCAACTGCTCCAATCGTAGCTGTAACACTTGGGGCAAAAGTAATTGAAAAACATTTCGTAGTAGATAAGTCCATTGGTGGGGCTGATGCTGACTTTTCTATGGATAAAAAAGAGTTTTCAGTTATGATAAAAGCGATAAGAGATACTGAAAAACTTTTTGGCAAAGTAGATTACAGTATGACCGAACAAAAGAAAAAATCAAGACAATTTAGTAGAAGTCTTTATGTTGCCAAAGATATTAAAAAAGGTGAAGTTTTTACGCAAGAGAACATTAGAAGTGTTCGCCCTGGGTATGGGATGCATCCTAAGTATTTGGGGGATGTTTTGGGTAAAATTGCAGATAGAGATTATGAATTCGGAAATCAATTTTATATGGATATAGGAGAAGTTACTAATGACACAGACAGTTAAGGAATTACATCAAAAAAGAGTTAAGATATGGGAAGAAAGTATGAAGAACCATGCGAAGTATCTCGATGCAAATACTGGTATATTTTTGAAAAAATATACTGAAAAGAGGTTGTGCCCAGTATGTAAAAGTAATAACGAGATTGAGATTTTTCATAAAGAAGGTGGACGATATGTTAAATGCCAAGAGTGTACGATGGTATATATTAATCCTGTTTTCAAAGATAGTGCCATAAAAGAGTATTACGAGGGGAATCATACGGAACAATCGGAAGTCGTTGAGTCTGATACTGATGACTTTTATATAAATATTTATAATGGTGGCTTAGATAGCATATCGAATAAAGTAAGTAGCGTGAAAAATATTTTGGATATTGGTTGTTCTTCAGGTACTTTTTTGGAACAGGCGAAAGCTCGTAATATCAATACCTATGGAATTGAATTAAATCAGGCTGAATATAAGTTGGTTGAAGCAAAAGGACATAAGGTATATAACGACTTGTTAGAAAATATAAATTTTAATGTTAAATTTGATTCCATTACTATGTGGGATGTTTTTGAGCATATTAAAGATGGAGAATTTTATCTTAATTTGATGAAAACACATTTAACAGAAGAGGGTGTTATTTTTTTGCAAATACCAAGTTCAGACTCTTTAGCAGCCAAAATATTAAGAGAAGATTGTAATATGTTTGATGGATTGGAACATGTTAACTTGTATGGAGTAGAAACCATAAAAATGTTAGCTAAGAAATGTGGGCTTGAAGTGTTAAGTTTAAAAACAGTTATATCGGAGATAGGGGTTATGAATAACTATTTAGATTATGAAGACCCTTATTTAGGGAGTACCACAAATAAAGAGTTTATCCCTAATCTTATAGATGAACAACAAATACATGAGACATTACAGGGTTATAAACTTCAAGTAATTTTGGGAAAGAAACTATGAAAATATGTACCAAATGTGTAATGCCAAACACTAAGCCAGATTTACACTTTAATGAAGAGGGTGTATGTGATGCTTGTCAATCTCAAGAAGATAAAAATAGTGTTATTGATTGGAATGCAAGAGAAAAAGAATTTTTAGAATTGGTGTCTCAATATAAAAATGATTCAGGCTATGATTGTATTATTGGTGTTAGTGGAGGCAAGGATTCCACCTATCAAGTCATTAAAGTTTTAGAGTTAGGATTAAATCCATTATGTATCTGTTTTGAGCCAACTATTCCCACTGAAATTGGTAGAAAAAATTTAGATAATTTAAATAATTTGGGTGTAGATTTAATTCATATTAAACGAAACCCTATTGTCTATAAAAAATTAGCCAAAGAGGCATTTGTCAGAACTGGTGATAATGAATGGCAAAACCATCTTGGCATATTTACAACTGTTCCTAGTTTTGCTGTTAAATTTAATATTCCTCTTATTATTTGGGGAGAAAGCCCTCAGATAGAGTATGGGGGTCCAGCTTCTAGTAAAACTAGAAATACTCTTGATAGACAATGGCTAGAAGAGTTTGGTGGACTACTTGGCAATAGAATTTCAGATATGGTAGGGGTAGATGGGTTAACTAAAAAAGATTTATCTCTCTATACTTACGCTTCAGATGAAGATATTCATAGAGTGGGTGTTACGGGTTTATTTTTAGGTTATTATTTTAAATGGGATTTACGAGAAGTTGTTAGTAAAGCAAAAGAGTATGGCTTTTCTGTTCAAGATAGACCTGTTGAGACAACTTATGAAAATTTTGAAAATTTGGATTGTTACTCTAATCATCTTCACGATTATTTAAAATATGTAAAATATGGATTTGGAAGAGCTACAGACAATGCTTGTTTAGATATAAGATTAGGGTACATAAGTAGAGAAGAAGGGGTAAGACTAGTAAATAAATACGATGGTATTCCTCCTAAAAAAGCGATAAAAGAGTATTTGAACTATATGGGATTTACAAAAGAAGAGTTTAGCAAGATAGTAGATTCCTATACTAATAAAAGAATTTTTGAACGAGATGACAATGGTAAATTTTTAAGAGACATTGATGGCTCTTTGGTAAGAAAGGAAAAATATATTGTCAAATAATGAAATTGTAATTATAGATTATAATATGGGAAATTTACGTTCTGTGCAAAAAGCATTTGAAAAAGTTGGATGTAATGCTGTAATTACAAATAATCATGAAATGATAAAAAATGCATCAAAAATTGTTTTACCAGGAGTGGGTTCTTTTGCAGATGGTATGCAACATTTGAAAGAATTGGATTTAGTAGAACTTTTAAATGAAGAAGTTTTAGTAAAGAAAAAACCTTTTTTAGGGATTTGTTTAGGTATGCAATTAATTGCTACAAAAAGCTATGAAAATGGTGAAACTTTGGGATTAAACTGGATGGATGCAGAAGTAATAAAATTTGATTTTTCACAGAGTAATGAAAAACTAAAAATCCCACATGTGGGATGGAATAATGTGAAATACCAAAATAAAAATATTTTATTTCAAGATATTCCTGACAATAGTGATTTTTATTTTGTACATTCTTATCATTTTTCAATGAGTGAAGATGTTATTTGTAGTAAAAGTGATTATGGCTTTGATTTTATATCATCGGTTCAAAAAGATAATATTTTTGCTTTTCAATTCCATCCAGAGAAGAGTCAAAATGTAGGGTTAAAAATTTTAGAAAATTTTGTAAACCTAGAAGAAAGCATATAAATGTTGAAACATAGAATTATCCCTTGTGTCTTGTTGAAAGATTGGCAACTTGTAAAGAGTATTGGTTTTAAATCTTTTAGAACTATTGGTCATCCAACTTCAACAGCAAGAATATATAATGCACGAAATGTAGATGAATTAATCGTTTTAGATATTGATGCTAGTTTAGAAGAGGAAGCAATAAATACAGAGATTATCAGAGACATAGCTGATGAGTGTTTTATGCCCCTTACCATAGGTGGAGGGATTAGAAGTATAGATGACATATATACTGCACTTAATGCAGGTGCTGATAAAATAGCTATCAATACAAAAGGATTAGAAGATTTAGGGTTTATAACAAAGGCTTCTTCTTTATTTGGTTCACAGTGTATTGTTTGCTCTATTGATATAAAAAAAATAGATGGTGTGTATAAAGTATATAATAAAAGCAAAGGTATATTAGAGTTAAACCCTTTAGATTTAGCAAAAGCTTATCAATCTCATGGAGCAGGAGAAATTCTTTTAACTTCTGTTGATTATGAAGGTTCAACTTTAGGGTATGATATTGAATTGATACAACTTTTTAAAGATGAGTTAGAGATACCTATTATTTTAAATGGAGGTATGGGTAAACCTAAAGATGCTGTTGCAGCAATTAAAAATGGAGCAGATGCTGTTGCAGCTGCTTATATATTTCATTTTTCTCAGTTTACTCCTGATGATATAAAAAATACTTTATATGAAAATGACATTGCTGTAAGAGGTGAAAATGTTATTTGATGATTTATTAAAAATTGAAGATAGCAAAGTATTGTTTTCTTATCAATTTAAAGGTATTAATGTACCAATATGGTTTTATATTAGAAATGAAATATTAAGAGAAATAATAGATTGTGAATTTTTACAATCAGACCCAAGAGTATTAACGCATAAAAAAAAGGTTATAGAAATGTTAAAATATTTTTTATTAACTTTAATCAAAAATCCTTTTTTTTCTAATCGGAAAGATATTTATATTTTTGGAAGTGATGTTGTTAATGTAAAAGAAAATGGAAAATTTATTAATCGTTTATATAATGATTTTTATGAAACTTTTCCAAACAAAACACAAATTTTAGAATCTTCAACGAATCGAAGTTATCAAAGACCTAAAAAGCATAAATCGATTTATTATTCTGATTTTTTAGATCTTTTTGCTATTTTATTATCAAAGTTTGTACGCGTAGAAAAAGAAGATAAAATAGCTATTTCTGAGTTAATTTCTTTTTTAAAAAAGAATGTTAATCATGAAAGTTTAAATGATTTATATTTTATTAAATTAGAAAAAATATTAATAATTATCTCTAAAAGAGTTAGATTCTCATCTTTTATTTATAAATATCTATTTAAGATAAAAAAACCAAAATTAATAATTTTGGAAGATGCTTCTTACGGTTCAATGGCTCATATTATTCTTTTAGCTAAAGAGTTGGGAATTGTTACAGCTGAATATCAACATGGATATATTGGATTATCCCATAGGGGATATAATCATAATTTAAACTACAAGCAGAATTCAAAATATTTTCCAGATTATTTTCTGCATTACGGTAAATATTGGGGAAGTCAATGTCGATTATTTTCTAAGAAAATTGCTATAGGTTCTCCAAATATCTCTAAAACACTCAATAAATATAAAACTAAACAAAATAAGTTAAAAACAATTTTATTTATTTCAGGAGGAACATCACCTCAAGAAGTTACACAATTAATTATTGATTTAAAAAAAGATAATCAATTTAGGGACTATCGAATTTTATTTAGACCACATCCTGCTGAGAAAATTTTTTTAGATACTCGTTACGGATTATTAAAAGATTTAAATATCGAAATTTATGATAGTAATCTTTATGAAGCTTTGGTTTCTGTTGATTATGTTATTTCAGATGGTGTATCAAGTGTCCTTTATGAAGCGTTATATTTTATGAACAAAATATATATGATGGATACTAGATTTACAAAGTTTTACGAAGAAAATTCTATTTTTCCTACTTTTAAAACATCTAATGAATTAAAAACATTAATTTTAGATAATGTTGAAGTGCAACAAGATAAAAATGATATTTGGGATAAAAATTGGAAGTTAAATTATGAAAATTTTATCAATGAAGTATTAGAGTTAAAATGAAAAAAATAGTTATTTTAGGAGATAGCTTAGGGTTACCTCGGGAAGAGCTAAGTTTTGAAGAAACGTATCCTTATCTATTACAATCAAAACTTTTAAACAGTTGTCAGGTTATTTCAAAACATAAAAGAGCCAATGACAGTAAAAGACAAAGTTTTGCACTTTATGATGATGTTGAATTATATCATCCTGATATTGTAATTGTTCATTTAGGGATTGTTGATTGTGCTCCTAGACTCTTTTATCGTAAAGAAAAAATATTAGTTTCGTATATCAATAAAATAGTACCTATTATTAAGATTATGTCAAAATATAGATTTTTTTTAACAAAGCATTTACCTAAAGTATATGTGAATGAGCATGAATATAAAAAAAATATATTAAAAATAATTCATTTTTTAGAAGAAAGAAATATTAGAATTATATTAGTAGGTATTGCTACTACCAATTTAAAAAATAAAGAAAAATCATTTGCTTATGATGAAAATATTAAGAGATATAATAGTATTTTAAAAAAAATAGTGGAAGATAAAAAGGAAATTGATTTTATAGATATGTATCAATATGGAGAAGATGTTTTACTGGATGATGGACATCATTTAAATCCAAAAGGTTCTTTTTTATTGGCTGAAGAACTCTTTCGATGTATTCGAGATATATCATGAGTAAATTTCTAAAAAATTCTGTTATTTATGCTGGGGGAGATATAGTAAACAAAGCTGTTCCTTTTTTAATGTTACCCATATTGACTAAGTATTTGACACCAGAAGATTATGGTTTGATTGCATCATTTTTATCTTTTGTGGCTTTTTTATCTATATTTATAGGATTAAGCGTACATGGTGCAGTAAATGTTAATTTTTTTAAACTCTCTTCTGAAAAATTAAGAGTTTATATTGTTAATGCTATTTTACTTCTATGTATTAGTACAAGTGTGGTTTTTGTTGTAATATTATTATTTGATACACGCATTAGTGAACGGTTGCTTTTAGATAAAGAGTGGATATACATAGCTGTAGTAGTTTCTTTGTCACAGTTCCTAACAACACTTAACTTAACACTTTGGATAGCAGAGGAGAAGCCTAAGCCCTATGCTATTTATCAATTGCTACAAACAGTTTTAATTACACTATTAACTTTAGTGCTTATTATTGGTTATGAGTTTGATTGGAGAGGGCAAGTTTTGGCTTTTATTATTGGAACTGTTAGTTTTTCTATGTTGAGTTTACTCATAATGAAACAGAGAAACTATTTTAAATTAAAATATAATCGTGAGGATATGAAAGATTTATTGATCTTTGGCTTACCTCTAGTACCACATCAACTAGGAGGATGGTTAAGTACAAATGCTGATAAACTTCTTTTGATTACAATGGTAGGAGCTACCTCTACAGGACTTTTTACAGTAGGGTATCAAATAGGAATGATGATGGGGATAGTAGTAACAGCTTTTAATAAAGCATGGAGTCCTTATCTCTATAAAAAACTAAGTTCAAATCCTGCTTTAAGTGAAAAAATAAAAATTGTAAAATTTACTTATCTATACTTTATCGCTATAATTATTTTAGTTATTAGTTTAGATTTTATTTCAACTTTGATATTTAAATATATGCTCGATGAATCTTTTGCTTCGTCACAGGAGTTTGTTATTTATATTCTTATTGCTTATGGTTTTTCAGGTATGTATTTTATGGTGGGAAATTATATTCTTTATGAGAAAAAAACAAAACTTTTGGCGAGTATTACATTGTCAGTAGCTATAATTCAAGTTGTATTGAGTTATCTGTTTATTAATATGTATGGAGCAATAGGGGTAGCATATAGTAGTGCTATCTCATTTGCTATGACTTTTGTTTTGGTATTTATATTTAGTCATAGGATTTACCCTATGCCTTGGAGATTTTGGAGAGTGGAGGATGAATTATGAGTTATGATAAATTATTGGATAAAGTGTATCAATTTGAAAAAGATAATAATTTGTTGAATTATGAAATAGACAATATTAAAATTTGGCAGTATCTACGAGCTACTATATTTAGCGAGATTTATGCACAAATAGCAAAAAATAAACAGACAACATTAAGCTTTGGTTCTAGCATAAAGCAACAAACAAAAGCTAAGGACATATTTAAGGTATTGGTTAATAGTATTTTATTTAACCCTTTATTCTCTTTTAAAATATTTAAAGGAGTAGATGATATATTTATGTTGTCTTCACGAAAGTATTTACATAATGGCAATTATGAAGATATTTATTTGTATGATATTTATAATAAAAGTAAAAATAAACTAATGCTAGATAATGGTAATGATATTAATATCTTTTATAAGAGAATAGATTGGATAATATTTGCAAAACTATTTTTACAAAAAACTTTTTATCGTACTAATTTAAATAAAAAAGATTTAGAATATATTATTGAATTGGAAAATAAATTAAAAAAAGTACTTGGTTTTAAGGTAGAGTTGAAAGAAAGATTTACAAAATATTTAGGTGTGTATAAAAGTTTATACTTGTTAAATAAAGTGCTTTTTAAACTTTACAGACCTAAACGATGTTATCTAACTGCTAGTTATGGGAAAGCCCCTACAATAAAAGTAGCAAAAGATTTAGGCATAGAAGTTATAGAGGTTCAACATGGAATATTGGGAAAGATGCATTATGGGTATTATTTTCCTTTTGATAAAAATTTAGATTATTTCCCAAGTAAATTTTTAGTTTTTGGGCAATATTTTAAAAATTTAAACTATTTACCTTTGTCTGTTGATGATATTGATATACATCATTATTCTTTCTTGAAAGCAAAGAAATTAGAATTTAATAATGAAATACAAAAGAACAACCTTTTAATAGTCTCAGATGCCTTTGTAAATGGAACAAGCTATCTTGATTTTTTAGTAAAAAATATTGATTTTATAAAAACTTTTGACAAGGTGTATTATAAGCTTCATCCTCAAGAAACAAAAGTTGGTTTTTATGATAAAATACCTCAAATGCAAAGATTAGTTCAATTAGGGAATTTTGAGTTAATTCAGCCTGAAAAGCATATTTATAAATATTTATCATTATCTAAACATGTTATTACGGTTCGTTCAACAGTTATCTATGAAGCTTTAGAATTTGCTTGTAATGTGCATGTTGTTAAAGAAGATGGGTATGAAGATATGTTAGATTTGAAAGAATATTTATCTTTTGTAGATTTAGATGAGAAAATATCTTTTGAGACCAAACATAAAAGCGAAAAAAGATTTTTTATTGACTCTTTAAAAACCAATGGATAGAACGAAAATCGTATCATAATTTTTTAAGAAGACATCAAACAATATTTTAAATACAATTAACTATATAAAGGTAATGAGGTAAGCAATGTGTGGTATATTTGGACAAGTTTCTAAAGAAAAAGTTGATACAAAAAAATTGAATAAGCTAGTAAAATATTCTGAACAAAGAGGTGTTGACTCTTCTGGTTTGATATATTATGAAGATACAAGATACAACATTAAAAGAGCAGATTACAATATAGAAAAACTTATGCATGAAGTTAAACCTTATAGTTCTGAAATAGTTTTAGGGCATAGTCGTCTTATTACAAATGGATTAGGCGATAACCAGCCTGTAGTTTATGATGAAATTTGTGCTATTCATAATGGGATTATTGTTAATGAAAAAGAAGTATGGGAGAGTATAGGCTTAGAGAGAAAACTAAAGATTGACTCAGAAGCTATTGTGGCCATAGCTTCTGAACATTTGAAAAATGGTGGTAAGCTTTCTGAACTTTCAACTAAAGTGCTTAGTTTGTGTAGGGGTGTTGTTGCTTGTGCCTTAATTATCCCTACGGAAGGTAAACTTATACTTTTCTCAAATAATGGTAGTTTATATGTAGGAGAAAGTGATAATAGCACATACTTTGCATCTGAAAATTATGCGTTGAGTCAAATTGATTGTGATAATATTAGACAAATAAAGGAAGAGGCTTTCTTTATTGATATCCCCCTTTCTCAAAAAGCATTAAGCATTCAAGATATTAACGAAAGAGAAGAAAATTTAATCCCTGAATTTTCTTATAATAAAATACAAGAAAATTTACTAAAATATAAAGAGGTGAAAAACTTAAAAAGATGCACGAAGTGTATTTTACCCGAAACTATGCCTTATATAAAGTTTGATGAGATGGGAGTGTGTAATTATTGTCATAATTACACACCAAGAAATAAACCAAAACCTAGAGAAGAGTTGTTTAAAATTGTAGAGTCCTATCGTCGTGAATATGGTGAAGATTGTATTGTACCCTTTTCAGGAGGTCGCGATAGCTGTTATGGGTTACATTTAATCATAAAAGAACTTGAAATGAAACCAGTTACTTATACGTATGATTGGGGGATGGTAACAGATTTAGGTCGTCGTAACATCTCTCAAATGTGTGGTGATTTAGGAATAGAAAATATCATCGTAGCAGCAGATATTTCTAAAAAAAGAAAAAATATCAAAATGAACCTTGAGGCATGGTTAAAATCTCCGAATTTAGGAATGATGGCAATGTTGACAGCTGGGGATAAGCACTTTTTTAGGCATGTTGAGACAATTAAAAAACAGACAGGAATAAATTTAAACTTATGGGGCGTAAATCCTCTTGAAGTGACCCATTTTAAAACAGGTTTTTTAGGTATAAAGCCAGATTTTGAGGAAAAAAGAGTTTATAGCCATGGTGCTATGAAGCAACTTAAATACCATTCAAAACGATTCAAGGCAATGTTGGAAAGTCCTAAGTATTTTAACAGTTCGTTATGGGATACTCTCTCTGGAGAATATTATCGAAGTTTTACAGAAAAAAAAGATTATTATCATATTTTTGATTATTGGCGATGGGATGAGGATATTGTAAACAATACCCTCATCAATGAATATGATTGGGAAACAGCGATAGATACTAGTACTACATGGCGTATTGGAGATGGTACGGCTGGTTTCTATAATTATGTTTACTATACAGTTGCTGGATTTACGGAACATGATACTTTTAGATCAAATCAAATAAGAGAAGGTCAGTTGAGTAGAGAGAAAGCACTAGAGCTAGTTGCTGATGAAAATCAACCTAGATATCAAAATATAAGATGGTATCTTGATACTTTAGGTTTAAATTTTGAAGAAGTAATCAAAATTGTCAATTCTATACCTAAACTATATAAGGAAGATTAAAAATGAAAAAGGTTGTAATCTTAGGTATAGATAATTTTAGTTATAAAAATATTTATCAAGTTGCTTGTTTGAACAATAATCACTTTCAGGTGTGTGTATTTACAAATAATGTTTTGAAAAATTCATCTAAAAATTTAACCAGTGAAAATATTTTATTTGTGTTAGAAAAAACTTTTTTAAAAAGAATTAAACAAATTTATACTTTTTTAAATCAAAATAAAGTTGATATTCATCATGTAGAAATTTATCCTGGAGGAAGGTTTTCTTTTATATATTTGATATTGGCAAAACTTTGTAAAAAAAAGACTATTATTGTCGAGAGAGGAGATATGTGTTCTTATCCTCGCATGAATAAAATGACACAAATCTCTATGAGAATTTGCTATAAATATTCAGATATTGTTTGGTATAGAGAATCATATAAAGATTTAGATGTTAAAGAACAATTACTTTCTTGGGGAGCGAAAGAAATATTTTTTATTCCAAATGCAGCTCCTGATATAAATTTTATAGAAGAAAACAAATCCTCACAATATCTTTTTTTATGGGCGAATAGACTCTTAAAAGAAAGAAAAATCAAATGGTTTATAAACTCTATAAATATATTAAAATCATCAAAAAGTATCATACTGGGAGTAAGGAATGATAACCATGTAGAGAATGATGATAAATATGCTCTTGAAAATAAAAGTGAGTATTTAAATATTTTAGAGTATCAAAATCCAAAAGAATATTACTTGAAATCAAAATTTTTTGTTTTCCCCTCAGATGTTGTTTTCTTAAATAATGCTCTACTTGAAGCAATGTCATATGGTCTTGTTCCTTTAATTTCGAATGTTCAAGGAGCAAGGCTTATCGTGGATGATGGTATTAGTGGTTTTGTATTTGAACATACAGAAGATGGATTAAAAAAAGCTATGGAAGATGCGTTGAATCTTACGGATAAAGAATATGCTATAATGTCAAAAAATGCTATAAAAAAAGTAAAAGAAAATTTTTCATTGAAAGTGTGGTCTGAAAAATATTTAGATATGATTGAAAGAGTGTAAAAAGAATGCTCTTTAACTCCTACATCTTCATTTTTGCTTTTCTTCCCATAACATTTTTAAGCTATTTTTTTCTTCTAAAAAAAAATAAAAACAGAGAAGCAAAAATATTTTTGATTTTCTCTTCACTTTTCTTTTACAGTTGGTGGAATATCGTCTATTTGCCTTTAATCTTAGCCTCTATGTTTTTTAACTATTTTTTAGGTATTCGATTAAAAAGAAAAAAAATTTTACTTACTTTAGGGATTAGTGTAAATCTTCTTCTCTTGGGCTACTTTAAATACAGAGATTTTTTTATTGAAAATATTAACAGTCTATTTTCTACTGAGTATGAATTAGTACACTTGGCTCTTCCTTTAGCTATTAGTTTTTTTACTTTTCAGCAAATAGCATATTTGGTAGATAGTTACAGAGGAGAGACAAAAGAGTATAACTTTTTAAACTATGCACTCTTTGTTACTTTTTTCCCTCAACTCATAGCAGGTCCGATTGTGCATCATAAAGAGATGATGCCCCAATTTATGGATGTTAAAAATAAAATTAAAAATTATTATAATATTTCACTGGGGCTTTTTATCTTCTCTATAGGGCTTTTTAAAAAGGTAGTCATAGCAGATACTTTTGCTATTTGGGCAAGTGATGGATTTACCCATAGTGAAACTTTAACTTTTTTAGAGTCATGGGCAACCTCTTTTTCATATACTTTTCAACTCTATTTTGATTTTTCAGGATACACAGATATGGCGATAGGGATAGCATTGCTTTTTAACATAAAACTGCCTATAAATTTCAATAGCCCCTATAAGGCTACAAATATACAAGACTTTTGGAGACGATGGCATATGACATTGTCTAGGTTTTTAAAGGACTATATTTACATACCTTTAGGAGGGAGCAGAGTGGCAACTGCTCATATCTATATGAATTTGATGATTACATTTCTTTTAGGTGGACTTTGGCATGGTGCAGGGTGGACTTTTATTTTTTGGGGATTTCTTCATGGTTTTGCTTTAATTATTTATAGTTTATGGCGAAATATAGGCTTTAAACTTTGGAATTGGTTTGCTTGGTTCTTAACCTTTAATTTTATTAATATCTCTTGGGTATTTTTTCGAGCAGAAGAGTGGTCTGATGCTATTAATATAATATCATCGATGTTTAGCTATGATACACAAAATATAAATCCAATATGGATAGGATTTATCTTGTTAGCTTTTTTTGTTGTGCTGACTTTTAAAAATAGTATGAGTTATTTAGAAAAATTTTGCTTTACAAAAAAATATGTTTTGTTTATGGCATTTCTTTTAACCTCTTCATTTATAGCAATACGTTTAATAGGAGAACAGAGTGAATTCTTGTACTTTAACTTCTAAACAGATAAAAAAAAGATTGATATATAGTTTTATTTTAATTATTTTATTGATGGTAATTTTAGATGGATTATTATATTTTGTAATTGATAGGAGGACAACAAAATATAGTTTTGTCGAAGAAAAACAATCTAAAATCAAACATTTTAATTTGAATTATAAAGAACATAGAGATATTATTTTCATTGGAGATAGTAGGACAATTTTTCATATTTCTTCTAAAGTTTTTAAAGAGAATGATTTAGATATTTATAATTTTGGAGTTAGTGGTAATGCTTTAGTTGATTATCCTGCTTATGTTATTAATTCTATTAATCAACAACCCAAAATGATAGTTTTAAATTTAGCTTTAGAAGATTTATATACTCCTATAGGTGAGGCAAGTAACCCTTCTCTTTCAGATATATTATTTTATAAAGAGATAGGAAATAGTAGATTATTTATGGGAAATATTTATAAATGGTTATTTAGTTATCATATGGTTTATAACTATTCCGAAGCCTTAGTTATAAAAAGTAAGTTGTTATATGATAGTTTTGAACCTCAAATTAAAATAACAACAACTAATAGCTCATCGGTAAATAAGCCAAGCAAAATAGAATATGATTGCACCCCTTTTATTATCCAAAAAATAAATAGAAATAAAACCATTGTAAAATGTAAAAATGGAGATGGACTTTTACTTGGAAATATTGATGAACTACCCATACGAAGACCTAAAATCTTAAGGAGATTAAATAAATTAAAAATCTCTATTCTAAAAACTTTAATTAAAGAAGCTAATGACAAGAATATAAAAGTTATTGTTGTTTTTGAACCGATTTTATATAATAAATATATTATTAAAAATAATTTATTTGATGATTTAAAGGGTATAAACTTTTTAAACTTATCAGATTATTTTTTAGACAAAAAGTTTATTGTAGATGCTGGACATTTTAATGTTTATGGACGCAAGGTCTATAGTGAATTTTTAGTAAAAAAACTAAAAAGTGAACTCAATGACTAAAAAAAGCCTATCAATCCTCATCTACTCTCTAGCAGGTGGAGGAGCAGAACGTGTGGTTTCTATTTTACTTCAAGAGCTACAAGGTAGCTACAATATTACTTTAGTGCTTATGCGTAATAAGATAGATTATGATATTCCAAAAGAGATAAAGATTCATTTTTTAGAAGACTCAGACCCTTATGAAAATGGGATAATCAAACTTCTTAAACTTCCACTTTTGGGTTTAAAATATAAAAGCTTTTGTCAAAAAAATAGCATAGACATTAGTTTGGCTTTTATGAACCGTCCCTCTTATGTGGCTATTTTTTCTAAGATATTTGGGAACAGAGCTAGAAATATAGTTTCAGAGCGTACAACACCCTCCATGATGTATCGGCATAAAAATTTACTCTCTAAAATAAGTAAAATGCTCATAAAAAAGCTATATCCTAAAGCTAATATGATTATTGCTAATGCAGAGGGTAACCGTTTGGATTTGATTAGCAATTTTGGGATTGATAAGGCTAAAGTAGTAACTATTGCGAACCCTTTTGATTTAGAAAAAATTAAAGAATTAAGTCAAAATAGCGTAGAGGGCATAAAGTTTGATAGATTTACCTTTGTAACAGTGGGGCGTTTAGATGAGGGGAAAAATCATAAACTAATGATAGACGCTTTTTCAAAGATAGAGTATAAAAATAGTCAACTTCTTATTTTGGGTGAGGGTAGTTTACGAATTAAACTAGAAGAGCAGATAAAAAGTTTAGGTTTAGAACATAATGTTTTTTTAATTGGTTTTGACAATAACCCCTATAAATATTTTTCAAAATCTGATACTTTTGTTTTTACCTCTAACTATGAGGGCTTTCCCAATGTTTTAGTTGAGGCTTTGGCTTGTGGATTACCTGTCGTCTCTACTGATTGCCAAAGTGGACCACGAGAGATATTAGCCCCTAAAAGTGAGGTAAGCTTTCAACTGAAACTTGATGTAGAGATAACTTCTTATGGTATTTTGACTCCTGTAAATAAAGAGAGAGAGTTAATTGATGCTATGAGTTATATGATAGATAAATGGAGTAGCAAAGAGATGGCTTTGAGAGCTGATAGTTTTAATAAAAGGATAATTATGAAAAAATTTATGAGCGTGTTGGAAGGAGGGAGTAGATGACCATAGCCTTCCTCTCCCACCTAGACCTAAACCTTTACCTATTTCGTCTACCAATTATGAAAAAGTTAGTAGAAGAGGGGCATAAAGTCTATGCTGTTTGTCCTAGAGGTGATAAGTTTGATTTGTTTGCTGATTATGGCATAGAAGCTATAGAATATAAGATAGAGCGTTCTAGTCTGAATCCACTTAAAGAATTAAAAGCTATTTATAATATATATAGAGCCATTAAGCCTTTAAAGTTGGAGATGCTTCATACTTTTACAGCTAAGCCGAATATTTATGGGACATTGGCAGGGAAGATGGCAAAAGTGCCGACTATTATTAATCTGGTAGAGGGCTTGGGTTCTTTTTATATTGAAGATACACGAAAAAATATTATTGTTCGTGGTGTAATAGAAAAATTATATAAATTAGTATTCTCTGTTACAGATAGAGTGGTTTTCGTAAACTCTGATGACCCTACTTATTTGGAGCGTAAAGGGGTTATAGAAAAAGAGAAGATAAAGATTATAAAATCAGTAGGCATAGATACTGAAGCATTTGACCCTAAAAAGATAAATAAAGAAGATTTAGACGTATTGAAAAAAGCGTTAAATGTAAAAGATAAAATAGTTGTTTTGATGGTGGCTCGTGCCATTTGGCATAAAGGGGTTAGAGAATATTATGAAGCTGCTAAACTTTTAAAGTCAATTGAAAATGTACAGTTTATTTTAGTCGGAGATATAGATGAGGGTAATCCTAGTTCAGCTAGTAGAGATTTTTTAGAGCGTGGAGAGGTTATGTGGCTTGGCCATAGAGATGATATTTTAGCACTAACAGCACTGTGTGATATTTATGTGTTACCAAGTTACCGAGAGGGTGTGCCTCGTACCCTCCTTGAAGCATCATCTATGGCAAAACCAATTGTTACAACCAATACAGTTGGATGTCGAGAGGTTGTTAAAGATGGTTATAATGGATTTTTAGTTCCGATAAAAGATAGCAAATTTTTGGCAGATAAAATAGAAATACTTCTTAATGACGATAATAAACGAAAGATTATGGGTGAAAATGGTAGAATAATGGTTACTGAAGAGTTTATGATAACACATGTTATTGCACAATATCTATCACTTTATGAAGAATTAATACAAAAGAGAAATACATGAAACAAGAGAATATATTAGAAAATAAAACTGCAACAATACTGTTGTTGCTCATCATTGCATATGTATTTAGTGTGGTGATAAGAATGTATTGGCCTATACATTTTTCAGATAACATGTCAATGTATTATACTGGTGAATTGATGATAAATACAAATGATGGCTACTTTTTCTCATCTGCAGCAAGAGATATAATAGAAGGTATTACTCGACTTGATGCTCAACGTGCAAGTGCGTATGGAGTGAGTGAAGGACTGGTACTGTTGACAGTTTATGTGACAAAGTTTACACCTTTTTCTATAGAGACCGTTGTTTTGTATCTTCCCGCATTTATTTCTAGTCTGATTGTTGTACCAATAATATTGGTCGGACGTATGTTGGGTCATACGGGTTTAGGGTTTTTAGCCGCATTATTAGGCTCAATCACATGGAGTTATTATAATCGTACAATGGTAGGATATTACGATACTGATATGTTTTCAGTACTTCTACAATTTACAATTTTTTATGGTTTTTTAAGTGTAATTTATAAAAAGAATATAGCTAGTATTTTATTTACATCATTTTTTATAACAATCTATCCTTATTTTTATTCTCAAGGGCTTAGTATCGTTTTTGTTGTTTTTATGTTTACGGTAACCTACTTAACATTAGAGTATAAAGGATTTGTGAAAATTGTAGAGACAAATAAGTTTCAAAAAGATGCAAAGATGTATTTTTCGAGTATTATTTTACTCAGTATATCTTTAATGATAAGTCTACCTACTGATATAAGAATTGCTTTGTTTGTTGTTGTCTTTGTGATACTTTCCTTTTCAAAAATACAAAGTAGATATTTGCTCTATTTTTCACTGCTAGCATTCTTCTCTTTTCTAGTTTTTGGAAATATTTTTGAAAATTTTTATTTTAGAATTATGCAATATTTAGATAAAGGCACTGAAGAAGTAGGTCTTCGTTTCTATCAAGTGGTACAAACAGTTAGGGAAGCGGGGAGTATCCCTATGACTACGGTGGCACATAGGATTACCGGTTCTGATATAGGTTTACTATTATCCCTCATTGGCTATGTGCTTTTAGTGATACGACATAAACCTTTTATTATTGCTTTGCCTTTGATAGGTGTGGGGTTATTTTCTTATGTCGGTGGGCTACGTTTTACAGTATATGCGGTACCTATAGCAGCCTTAAGTGCAGTATATTTGTTTTATAAAATAGCTGCCCTATTTAAAGATGAAAAATTGAAATATGGATTTATAATACTTGCAACTGCTGCTATGATTTATCCTAATATTCAACATGTAATGAACTATAAAGTTCCTACAGTACTAAATGTACCAGAAGTAGATGATTTAGTGAAGCTAAATAAGATAGCATCTAATAAAGATTATACTTTGACATGGTGGGATTATGGATATCCAATTTGGTACTATTCAGATACAAATACATTGATAGATGGAGGGAAGCATACTAAAGACAATTTTATTATCTCTACTATTATGCAGACAAGTTCTCCTGAATTGGCGGCAAACTTAAGTCGACTTGCTATAGAAACATATGTAGAGAATAACTACACTATGGTTGCTAAAACACTATTTGAAGACAAAAATGATACAAATCCTGAAACCCTACTCTCTGAGTTGGAAAATGACACTTATATTCTACCAAAAAAGACTAGAAATATTTATTTGTACTTCCCATTTAAAATGTTACATATCTTTCCAACAGTGATTACTTTTGGTAATTTAGATTTGCTTACAGGTAAGAAAAAAAGAAATGTTGTTTTTTACCCGACAACGGCAAGCAGTAATAAAAATGGAGTATTAGGCTTTCAGAATGGTATTATTTTTGATACAAAAAAAGGGATAGCACAGTTAGGGAAAAATAAAGTGAATATAAAATACTTTGTTGTTACTCAAGATCAACAATCTGGAGAGACACAAGTGCAATCTCAAATTTTTCATCAAGATGGCAAGTATGTGGTAGTCTATATGAAAAGTTTTGGAAAATTTATTGTGATGGATATTGAAACTTTCCATTCTATGTATGTGCAAATGTATATATTGGGAAAATATGATAAAACCCTATTTGAGCGAGTGGTTTCTTCTCCTTATAGTAAAATATATAAATTAAAAAAATAGAGTCATGTTGTATCAAAAATATTTCAAAACATATTTAGATACTATTTTAGCATTATTGCTGATTGTATTGTTTTTACCTTTATTTGTGATAGCAGCAATAGCCGTTTATGTGGGAGTTGGAACTCCTCTTGTCTTTCAGCAGGTTAGACCAGGAAAAAATGAAAAACTCTTTACTATATATAAATTTAGAACAATGAATAATCTACGAGACAGGAAAGGAAATCTTTTGCCTGATGATGCTAGGTTGACACCGATTGGTATGTTCTTGAGAAAACTAAGTTTGGATGAATTGCCACAACTGTTTAACGTCTTGAAAGGTGAAATGAGTTTTATCGGTCCTAGACCATTGCTAGAAGAGTATTTACCACTTTACACTGCACAGCAGAGACGAAGACATGAAGTTAAACCAGGAATTACAGGTTGGGCACAAGTAAATGGACGAAATGCTATATCATGGGAAGAAAAGTTTGCTTTAGATGTATGGTATGTGGAACATATAAGTTTTGGTTTGGATATAAAGATACTTTGGCATACACTATGGAAAGTCCTATATAGAAGGGATGTCTCATCGAAAAGATCACTTACAATGGAAAAATTTGAAGGTAGCAACAATAATGGATAATAATCGTTTCGATAACTGGATATATCCTGAGATAAAAGATGGTCAACCTACAAAATATCACTGGATTGTGCAAAATAAAAGTGGATTAGAATTGGGAATACAAACAGATATAGGAGCTTTTAGTTATATTAATGCTAAGCATGGCGTTATAATTGAAAATAGTGTACAAATCGGTTCTCATTGTTCTATTTATTCCTTATCAACAATCGATGGCAAGAAAGGTAAAGTTCATCTAAAGAAAAATTGTAAAATTGGAAGTCATTCTACAATTTTACCCAATGTGACGATAGGAGAGAACTCTATTATTGGAGCTAATAGTTTAGTTTTGGAAGATGTACCAGACAACGTTATTGCCTTTGGTGTTCCTGCTAAAGTAGTAAAGAAATTGCATGAACAATAGAATTTTTCTCTCCCCCCCACATATGAGTGGTAAAGAACAAGAGTATATATCAGAAGTATTTCAAAGTAATTATATAGCCCCTCTTGGTGCATTTGTGAATCGTTTTGAGCAGTGTGTTGAAGTCTATACAAGTAGTTCTAATGCATTAGCACTTTCGAGTGCAACAGCAGGATTGCATTTAGCCTTGCGTGTACTTGGTGTGGGAGTGGGTGATTATGTATTGGCATCAACTTTTACATTTATTGGGTCAGTATCGGCAATTTTGTATCAAAATGCAAAACCTATTTTTGTTGACAGTGATGAGAGTTGGAATATTTCACCAGAATTATTGAAAGAAGCTATTGTCAATGCACCAAAAAAGCCTAAAGCCCTTATCATCACGCATCTCTATGGGCAAGTATGCAAACTAGATGAAATCATAGCAATATGCAAAGAAGAAGATATTTATCTCATTGAAGATGCGGCAGAATCATTAGGTGCTTCTTATCATGGTCAGCAAAGTGGTACTTTTGGTGATATGGCAGTGTATAGTTTTAATGGCAATAAAATACTAACGACTTCTGGTGGGGGAATGCTTGTGAGCGAAAATAAAAAGTGGATAGAAAAAGCAAAGTTTCTTTCTACCCAAGCCAAAGAAGACCATTTACACTATGAACATAAGGAGTTTGGATACAACTACAGGATGTCCAATGTGCTAGCAGCCATTGGTGTGGCACAAATGGAAGTTTTGACAGCGAGGGTTGAGAGAAAAAGAGAGATTTTTGAGCTCTATAAGAAAAACTTGTCTGAGATGTATGAAGTGCAGTTCATGCCAGAGATACAAGGGAGCAGAGGAACACGCTGGTTAACAACGCTGACCTTTGAAAAAACAAATCCTCGAAAAATTATAGACCTTTTAGAAAAAGAGAACATTGAGAGTCGACCTCTTTGGAAACCTATGCATATGCAACCATTGTTTAAGGATGACCTAGCAGTGCTTGATGGGACAAGTCAAAGACTGTTTGAAAAGGGCATTTGTTTACCTAGTGGCACTAGTATGTCTAATGATGATGTGGTGCGTATTTGTAAGCTACTGAAGGATGCATTGTGATGCGTAGTTTTTTAAGACCAACATCTACGAAAAGATTATTATTTTTTGTTTTTCTTGATAGTGTATTGTCCTTGATAACACTGTATATAGCCTATCTTTTGCGTTTCAACTTTCATATACCAGAGATCTTTTTAACACATTTTTGGAATGTATATACAGTGTTGATAGTTTTCAAAGTTACAGCACTATATCTTTTTAAAAATTATTTTATTATTTGGAGATTTTTTTCTTTTGTAGATGCCAAAAATATCGTTTTGTCTCACATTATGGCGTATGGAATGTTTGTAGTAGTTTATCTGTTATTTACGGAGTATTTTGCTCCTTTTGCTCGAAGTATTATTATCATTGATTTCTTTTTATCCTTGAGTTTTATTGGTGTGTTACGTGCAGGTAAGCGGTTATTTCTTGAAAGAACTCAGTCACATATTAAGCCAACCCTACTTATTGGAGTTAACAGTAACACTGGCACAATTATACAAAGTGCAATGCGTGGTGATATTGCACATTATCCTACTGCTATCATCTCACTTGATGATGATGAATGTAGTATGAATGCGTATATACATAATATAAAAGTATTCAGACGAGACGCGCTTGATGAGGTAATCCGAACAAAACAAATTACTTCTGCTATTTTTGTTCAAAGGTTAGCACCTGACAAATTAAAATCATTTGTAGACATATTAAATACCCATAATATAACTGATATTAAACAGGTTAAACTATTAGGGGAGAACAATGAAAAACTTGAAGATATCTCGATAGAAGATTTATTGGCTCGTCATCCTAAAGATCTTGATTTGAAATCTATAAAAGCCTTCATAAAAGACAAATCCATTTTAATCACAGGGGCAGGTGGGAGTATCGGGTCTGAAATTACATGTCAGTGCGAGAAGTTCGGTGCAAAAAAATTAACATTACTGGATAGTAGTGAATATAATCTCTATCAGATAGGGCAACAAGTGAAAAATGCTGAATTAAAACTTATAAATGTTACTGATAGGAAGATATTAGAGAACCTTTTTAAAGAAGTCTCTCCTCAAATAGTGATACATGCAGCAGCATATAAACATGTTCCCATTTGTGAAAATAATCAAGAGATGGCTGTCAAAAATAATGTTTTAGGTACAAAAAATGTTATAGATGTAAGTATAGCCAATAGCGTTGAAAAACTTGTAATCATTTCTACAGATAAAGCAGTCCGTCCGACAAACATAATGGGTGCAACAAAACGTGTTACAGAACTTTATGCACAAAATGTTGACTCTAGAAATACAGAAATAGTAGCAGTACGTTTTGGTAATGTCTTGGGGTCCAGTGGCTCAGTTATACCAAAGTTTAAAGAACAAATAGAAGTAGGTGGTCCTGTGACTGTGACACATCCTAATATTACACGGTATTTTATGCTCATACCTGAAGCATGTCAGTTAGTACTGCAAACGGCAACCATAGCTAAAGGAGGGGAACTTTTCATTTTAGACATGGGTGAACCAATTAAGATTATAGATTTAGCAAAACAAATGATACGCCTTTATGGAAAAGAAAATAAAGTTGAGATAGCCATTGTGGGCTTACGTCCAGGTGAGAAGTTGTATGAGGAATTACTTCTTGATGAGAGTGAACAAAAAACAAGGTACAGTTCTATCTTTATTGCCAATCCTACTGCATATGATATAGAAAAATTAAATCAAGATATATATCATCTTCTTGAAACGAAAGATAAGGTATCGGCATTAAAAATAATAGTGCCAGAGTTCACAAGAAAAAATTAGCTATAATATTTTTGTTATAGATAACTATAATTAAACAAGATAATACAAACAGGGGAAAGAAATGATTAAAAAGATAATTGTAGGATTTTTAGTATTTGCAACAACAGCTATATATGCTATGAGTTTGTCGGCACTCAATAGTGCATCTAAAGCAGAGCTTATGGAGATAAATGGGATAGGTGAAGTAAAAGCCTCAGCTATTATAAAAGAGCGTAGAAAAGGTAAGTTTAAATCTTTTGAAGATGTACAAAGAGTTGAGGGTATTGGTGAGCAAACAGCTGACAACATTAAGCGTGGAGTGAAGTCAAGTGACGGTGTAAAAAAAGTTACAAAAAAGAAAAAGACAAACGCTAAGAAAAAAACAAAAACATCTACAAATACAAAAAAAGATACCAAAACAAAAGCAGCTAAAAAAACGAAAAAACGAAAAATAAAGTCTATGGATGAGAAGAAAAAAGAGTTAAAGAAAAAAGAGAGAAAAACGAAAACAAAAAAGACTAAAGCCAAAAAAGAGAAAAAAACTAAGTCTAAAAAGAAGAACTAGAAAAACACTTAGAGTGTTAAAGAATAGCACTCCTGCACATCGCAAACGCAAGCGTCCTCTTCGAGGATGGGGTGCGATGTTTGTCGCACCATCCTTTAACACAGGGTAATAGATAAAAGAAAACACTCCTCTAACCACATTTTCGCTACAATCACATAATTTATTACAAGGTATTGCTATGTCTACAGTTACACGTTTTGCACCCTCGCCTACAGGGTATTTACACATTGGTGGTTTAAGAACAGCTCTTTTTTCTTGGCTAGCAGCTCAGCACAATAAGGGTACATTTTTACTCCGTATAGAAGACACCGATATGGCTCGTAACTCCCAAGAGGCGAAAGATGCCATCTTAAAAGCATTTGATTGGGTTGGTATGGGCTGTGATGGTGAGGTGGTGTATCAGTCTAAACGTTTTGACTTGTATAAAAAATATATCGCTCAGCTACTTGAAGAGGGTAAGGCATATAAGTGTTATATGTCTAAAGAAGAGTTAGCCACCCTTCGCGAAGAACAGATGGCAAAAAAAGAACGAACCCGTTATGATGGACGTTACCGTGATTTTACAGGCACGCCCCCTGAAAGTGTAGAGCCTGTCATTCGTATAAAAGCACCACAAGAGGGACGTATCTCTTTTTATGATGGGGTAAAAGGTGAGTTTTCAGTTGAAGCCACTGAGGTAGATGATTTTGTTATCGCACGTGCAGATGGGTCTCCTACTTACAACTTTGTAGTAGCTGTAGATGATGCCCTTATGGGGTGTACAGAAGTTATACGTGGAGATGACCATCTTTACAATACGCCTAAGCAAATAGTGGTCTATAATGCTTTGGGGCTAAAACTACCAAACTTCTATCATGTAGCGATGATAAACAACGAGCAAGGTAAAAAACTTTCCAAGCGTGATGGTGCCACAGATGTGATGGACTATAAAACCATGGGCTATTTACCAGAAGCGTTGCTTAACTTTCTTGTACGTTTAGGGTGGAGTCATGGTGACCAAGAGATATTTAGTATTGAAGAGATGATAGCTCTTTTTGACCCCAATGACATTAATAAATCATCGTCAAATTACAACCTTGATAAACTACTGTGGCTCAATGCTCACTATATTAAAAACAAGCCCGACAATGAGCTTATTGAACTGCTAAAAGAGTTTGGTGTTGACTTGGAAGGAAACGACAAGTCTGCTATGATTTTAAATGCCACTAAAGAGAGAGGTAAAACACTTGTTGAATTAGCCGAACAAATAAAACTTATCACTACAGCACCTGAGGATTATAATGAAAAATCAGCTAAAAAGGCCTTCAAAGGTGAAGCAAAAGAGATACTTTCTGCTTTTGCAGATATGTTAGCTTTGGCACAGCCTACTACCAAAGAGGCATTTCACGCTGTGATGGAGAAAATCGTTGAAGAAAAAGAGATAGGTTTTGGAAAAATAGGTATGCCATTACGTGTGAGCCTTATGGGGAGTATGACAGGTTCTGGTCTTGATGAGATTATGGCTATTTTAGGTACACAAGAGACTATCAAACGTATAAAAAAGGCGATAGAAACTATTGGCTAGTCAAACCAAACCTTTATGTGGCATAGATGAGGCAGGAAGGGGCTGTCTTGCTGGTTCTCTTGTGATGGCAGGGGTAGTGTTGACTGAAGTACTTGAGGGCTTAATGGACTCAAAGAAACTTACGCAGAAAAAACGTGAATTGCTTTATCCTCAGATAGTAGAAAATAGTCACTATCACATAGTCTCTTTTTCGGCTCAAGAGGTAGATAGTTTGGGAATATCAAAATGTTTACAATCAGGCTTGCTTAGCATACAAAAACATTTACAAAAATGCCATTATCTTTTTGATGGTAACAGTACCTTTGGTGTTGACAACATAGAGACCATGATTAAAGCAGATGACAAGATAGCAGAAGTTTCAGCTGCAAGTATACTGGCCAAAGTGACACGTGACAGAGAGATTATAGCTTTTGCAAAAGAATACCCTCAATATGGGTTTGAAAAACACAAAGGATATGGAACGAAAGCCCATATGGAAGCTTTAGCGAAGTATGATAGATGTGAGGTGCATCGTAAGACATTTCGAGTGAAAGTTTTAGATGAACCTAGCTTCATTTAGAGATTTCTTCGTGTACATAATAGATTACATCACAGGACGTTCATTCACTGTGAGTTTTCCATTTTTTAATTCAACTTTATATACTTTCTTCCCATTGACATCTTTGGGAGCAAAGAGCATCATTGCCATAACTGCTTGTGGTTGCTGTGCTATGAGACCAAAGAGTTGGTTTGAGAGGGTGAGTTTAAGATTTGCATCCATGGCACCTATGGCTGCCATAGGGTTTCGCTCAAGTGAGGACAAGTCTAATGACTTGTCTATGTCAAAGGCAGAGGTGAGTGTAAAGCCATCCAGTTTTTTCTTGTCAACTTCTATCTGCTTGACAGAAAAGTCAGAGATACTAAACTGTATACCCTTAGAGATGAGTTGTTGGGCAACAGAACGGAGTTCTTTTTCGTTATTTGGGTCAATGGTCTCTAGTTTACTTAGTGCTTCTATGTCGAAGTTGTTGGCTTGTATGTCAAAAACAAGTGACTTTAGACTACCACTCTTTTGACCGTCTTTGAACTCAATGGTATCGAGGGTTGAGTTTGCCGTGACTGAGAGAAGACCATCTTTTTCTTTTGAAGTAGAATCTATTGTAAAGTTTTTCATAGTCATTTTAAACGAGTCATCTGTAGAAATGCTTATATTTTCAACTGTATAGTCGGTGACATAGTCATAGTTAGATGCTCCCGTTACTTTGTAGTTACTTACAAGGTTATCCATTTTGACATCAAAACTATTGTCTTCTAGTTGTACAGCTATACTGTCAAGAGTCTGTTTGATGCCTAAAAGTTTGTCATCTTTTATGTCCCCTGTAAACTTGAGAGATTTCATAGAGAGTTTTACTTTTTTATCATCTTCTACGACTTCATCTATATCTTTCATATAGCCTTTAAATCCAGAGCCAAGTTTATTGACGTCAAGGTGAAGTAAAAATGTTTTTTTCTCTATTAATTTTTCTATTTGCGTGAGAAGCTTTTTGTCACTCTCAGATACACTACTAAGAGAAAATGCTGTAGGTAAAGCAAGAGGATAAATGTCAAATGAAGCAGCACTGTATGCATCAGCTAGGTAGGCTACATCCACACCAATTTTTAAACCTTTAAGTGACTCTAAATCTTTAGCCGTTGTTTGCATGCCTTTGGCAGTAAGAAATGCTGCAATCTTCTCTGGCTCATCCATCGTGATGACAAAATGTTCTTTCTTTGTATCTACTTCTTTAGCAGCAACAACAAAGCCTTCATTTTGAAGTGTTGCCATTTGGGCATCTACTTGTTCTTTCATTTGTAGTGCCAGTTGTGTAGAACCTGAAGTGAAATAATAAATAGCCGCAACTACAATAAGTGCAAGTAGAGATAATCCTAGTTTACGCATGTTGATTTCCTTTATAAATGTTTTTTAAATGTTCCATCTTCTTCCCCATATTGAGTAGGGTCATGTCTGCGAGGGTAAGTGCCATCATTGCTTCACAAACAACAGCCCCTCTGATGGCGACACAGGGGTCATGTCTGCCTTTTAGATTACACTTGACTGCTTCATCTTTGGTGGTTACTGTGTCTTGTTCTTGGAAGATACTTGGGGTTGGTTTAAAGTGGGTTTTTACGATGATGGTATCTCCATTTGAGATACCCCCTAACATACCACCTGAGTGGTTAGATTTAAAGCCATCAAGGGTTATTTCATCATTGTTTTGACTGCCCTTTAGATGTGTAGAAGCTACACCATCTCCTATCTCTACAGCTTTAGCTGCATTGATGCCCATCATGGCTTCAGCGAGGATAGCATCTAACTTATAGTAAAGAGGCTCGCCTAAACCGATGGGAATACCTGTTGCTGTGGTGAGTACCACACCGCCCACAGAGTCATGGTTTGCTTTTGCAGTAAGTATGGCCTCTTCTTGAGCTTTTTCAACTGCTGGGTCAAGAGCATACAGTTTAGAACCCCGTGCATGAGCAAAGTCTTGCACGCATCCTTTGATGCCATCTACTTCACAAAGCCCTGACTGTATCTCTATACCAAGCTCTTTTAGCATGAGTTTTGCCACTGCTCCACCTGCTACACGTGCAGCAGTTTCGCGAGCTGAGGAGCGTCCACCACCGCGGTAGTCTCGTAGCCCATATTTATGAAAGTAAGTGAAGTCTGCATGACCTGGACGAAAAAGGTCTTTAACATTTTCATAGTCTTTAGATTTTTGGTTGGTATTAAATATCACCATAGCTATAGGTGTTCCCGTACTTAAGCCTTCAAAAACGCCTGAGAGTATTTCAAACTTATCATCCTCTTTGCGTCCAGTTTCTAGTTTTGATTTGCCAGGCTTTCTTCTGTCCAGTTCAGACTGTATAAACGCTTCGTCTATGAGCAGTCCCGCAGGTACACCATCGAGTATGCATCCGAGTGCTTTACCATGTGACTCACCAAAAGTAGTGAGGGTTAGTTTTTTACCAAAGGTATTCATGATTTTAGTTCCTTTACGGCTTTTAGTTCTGCAAGTGCTATTTGAGCAGCTTTTTGCTGAGCCTCTTTTTTACTTTTACCTTTTGCTTTTGCAATGGTTTTATCGTTTAAAACAATGGCAATTTCAAACTCTTTTTTATGATCAGGTCCAGAAGAACCCAGCATTTCATACAGTGGCGTGACACCATGTGTGGCTTGTGTGAGTTCTTGTAAAGCTGTTTTGTAGTCTTTTGACAAGGATTGTAAATCTATTTTAGGGTGACACTCTTCTAGAAGTTTTATGGAGATGTTTTTAGCCACTTCAAGTCCTGCTTCAAGGTAGATAGCCCCTATGATAGCTTCAAAGGCATTAGAAAGTAAGGATGGCTTGTCTCTTCCATTGTTATTCTCTTCTGCCAAAGAGAGAAAAATGTAGCTTCCAAGGTTCAGCTCTCGTGCTAAAAGTGTAAAGCCAGACTCATTGACAAGCGATGCCCGTATTTTTGACAAGATGCCCTCATTTGATTTAGGAAATTTACTAAAAAGGTACTCACCTACGATGAGGTCAAGTACGGCATCTCCTAAAAACTCAAGCCGCTCATTATTGTAAGGCTTTTTATGACTTTTATGTGTCAAAGCCTCAATAATCAATTGCTTGTCTTTAAATGTGTAGTCCAGTCTCGTTTCAAGTTGACTGTAATCATTATTCATATCTATACTCCTATAAAGTTGATTTTATTTGTTATTTTCATGTTTATTATAATGTGGCTTTGATGCGTTCTGCTTCGTTTCTTGCCAGTTCATCACAGCGTTCATTTTCTGGGTGTCCGTTATGCCCTCGTACCCAAGTGCCACGTACATTGTGTGGTGCAGCAGCTTCAAGATAGGCTTTCCAAAGGTCAACATTTTTAACCTTTGCAAAGTTTTTACGCACCCAACTTGCAAGCCACTCATTGATGGCTTTTACCACGTAAGAGCTGTCTGAGATGACTTCAACATCACAAGGTTCTTTAAGAAGTTTTAACCCTTCTATGACACCCTGAAGTTCCATGCGGTTGTTGGTGGTATGTTCCTCTGCACCAAAGTACTCTTTTGTCTTACCTTGAAACTCCAAGATTCCACCATAGCCACCAGGACCGGGGTTACCTAGGCTTGATCCATCAGAGTAAAGAGTAATTTGTTTTCGGGCTTGATTTTGCAATTTTTTCCTTGACTTGAACTGAGTTTATCGCCATACAATTTGGACAACGTGTAAAGCTAACAGGGAAACTCTGTTTACACTTTTTACACAGGTAGGAGAAGTCCAAATCACCTTCTGTAAATCCACCTTTTTTTGCAGTAGCTAACATATCTAGTGCAAAAATCCCACTATGTACCATAGGTTTTTGTAAATACCCTTTTGCATAATAGAGCGTATGAAGCTTGTTATCAGCTGTAATTATATCTAAATCGAGTTGTGAATTTGGCAAAAACCAAAGGATATCTATGAGTTCTCTAATACGTTCTGGGTCAATGATTTCCCACGCACTTTTCGTATCAAGCTGTAAGAATGCTGTGACTATTTGACGGTAAAGAGTGGGTTGTTTTTTAAGGAGTACTTTTATTTTTTCTACTTTTTCGTCTGCTTCTATGGTTTTTGAAGCGATGAGTTGTGCAAATTCAAAAGAGCGTTCTAGTTCACCAATATTTTCACCCAACACTTTTAGAGGTTCTAGGGTTTCTTTTGCTTTATCATAACGATGCATTGCTTCATATACGATACCAAGTTCATAGAGGACTTTTATGTTACGAGGGTGACGACGTAGTATCTCAAGGTAGATTGATTTGGATCGTTCTAAAAAACCTGCATGCAAATAGGTGTTTCCTAAACGTTCCATGAGTTCTAGCTCTCCTGATGGATGCTGAATGCTTTTGATAAGATAAAGATAAATGTTAATGGCTTTTGGGTATTCACCTGTGGTCTCAAAGGCTTTAGCAAGAAGACTAAAAGGTTTTAGCATATTGTCTTGAAAAGGCATATCTGAAGTGTCTAAAGCACATTCAGAGCTGTCAAACTTTTCGAGAAACTTTAAAAGGTTTCCTTCCTCTTTTTGTTGCCTATACAGACCCCACCCATAAGTAACAAGTGCGATAATCAATGCAATGACAATGATGAGCAATATACTAAAAAGTGGGTCATCATAGGCAGGTAATATATGTTCCAAAAGTGTCCTTGTAGATTTTTTAATAGCATTTTCTTGTAGATTATATCTAATTAGATATAATGTTGAAATGATAGACAATGCCTCCATAGAATCTTTAAAAAACAGTATCGATATAGTAGATGTCATAGGTAGCTTTATAGAGCTACGTAAAGCAGGGGCGAACTACAAAGCAAACTGCCCTTTTCATGGGGAAAAAACACCTTCTTTTGTGGTGAGTCCTTCTAAACAGATATACCACTGTTTTGGATGTGGTGTTGGGGGAGACAGCATTAAGTTTGTGATGGAGCTCGAAAAACTCTCTTACCCAGAATCCATAGAAAAACTGGCATCCATGCATAATTTTTCTCTGACCTACACCAAAGGCTCTTCAGACTACTCCGATGCCAAACGTGTACTAGAAGCCATAGGTCAGTGGTACACAAAAAACTTAAACCAAAACAACACAGCTAAGCAATACCTCCTAGACAGGGGAGTCAGCCAAAGCTCCATAGAACGTTTTGAGATAGGGTATGTCCCTATAGGACAACAGGTGATGCAGTTTTTAACTTCTGCACTGTTACCTTTACCTAAAGCAGTCGAAGCAGGTATTATCGCTCAAAGTGAAAATGGACAGGGGTATTATGCTCGTTTGGTGGAGCGGATTACTTTTCCTATCTACTCTGCGAGTGCGTCGATAGTTGGTTTTGGTGGACGTACGATTACAAACCACCCTGCAAAGTATATCAACTCACCTCAGACAAAACTGTTTAACAAGTCTCGTTTACTCTATGGCTATCACTTGGCTAAAGAGAGCATTTATAAAAACAAAAAAATCATTATCTGTGAAGGGTACTTAGATGTGGTGATGTTCCATCAAGCTGGCTTTACTGAAGCAGTGGCAGGTATGGGAACCTCACTGACTACTGAACATTTGCCTATGTTACGCAAAGGTGACCCCAAAGTCATCTTGGCTTACGATGGAGACAAAGCTGGGGTAGCCGCAGCACTCAAAGCTGCACAGATGCTTTCTGTAGCTGGGTTTGATGGTGGGGTAGTGCTTTTCCCAGATGGACAAGACCCTGCAGACCTTATAGCAAAAGGGCAGAGTGAAGCAGTCGCTACACTGTTACGAGAAGCAAAACCTCTCATCCCGTTTGTGCTTGAAAAGATAGTCGAACAGTATGACTTACGTGATCCTAGAGCAAAAGAGGCAGGTTTTGGAGCAGTAAAACAATACATCGATACTCTAAGTCCCATCATCAAAGATGCCTACATTCCAACGGCTGCCACATTGCTAGGGTTATCGCCTAGTTTTTTTGGTAAAGGAGCAAAACCTGAAAGGGCTAGAGATAACTTTAGCCAAAAAAGAGATGATGTGGCACAGTTGAGCATCTTAAAAACGCTTATTGAGTACCCAAACCTCATAGACAATGTACTAGCCGTACTAGATGTCGATATGTTTGGGCAATACGCAGGACTTTTTTCTGCCCTTATTAACGCAGAACATGGAAACCCAGGCTTAGTAGGGCTAAGTCTTGATGAGGGATTTGAAGTTTTGAACGAAGAAGAACTGAATAATAGTTTACGTAACTTCCTCATCAAGCATTATGATATGAAGTTAAAAAGTGTAGCCTCCTCTCAGCAAATCCCATTTGAAAAAAAGAGTTATCTTATTCGTAAGATACGAACCGATATAATACCAAGACTTAAAAAAGGTGAATTGGTCGCATATGATCCTTCACTTTAAACTGTACTATTAAAGGAAAATAACATGGCAACAGCATCAGCAAGACATATACTCGTAAGCAACGAAGCTCTGTGTAACGAACTAAAAACAAAGATAAACGCAGGTGAAATCGCATTTGAACAAGCAGCGAAAGAGAACTCTACGTGTCCATCTGGTAAAGATGGTGGAGCGTTAGGAAGTTTTGGTCAAGGTCAAATGGTTCCGGAGTTTGACAAAGTAGTCTTTAACGATGAGGTAGGTGTAGTACATGGCCCCGTGCAAACACAGTTTGGGTATCATTTACTAGAAATCACAGAACGTTCATAGCTTCGACAGGCTGACTTCGACAAGCTCAGCCACCAAGGAAGTGGAGCGTTTACTCCCACTCAAATTTGAGTGAAAGTAAATTTTTCACTACCTTATG